>Ga0247807_10000055_pt1 | contig 128279 bp, 98 predicted proteins | sample UWRJL074202C1_FD_179931 | JGI IMG/M metagenome (GOLD analysis project Ga0247807, IMG submission 179931) | Plant litter microbial communities from Arlington Agricultural Research Station in Wisconsin, United States - UWRJ-L074-202C-1 | ecosystem: Environmental > Terrestrial > Plant litter >...
AGGTAAAATCCTAATTTTGCCATACTTATACCAATTCTTAAACAATGGATAATTTATCTTATCTCAACGGCGCAAATGCCGAATACATCGATTCTATTTATCAAACTTATAAAGAAGATCCTAATGCAGTTGAATTTGGCTGGCAGAAATTTTTTGAAGGTTTTGATTTTGGACGCGGAGCTGATGCTGGATCAACTAGTGAAGAAGCCCCGGAACATTTCCTGAAAGAAGTTAATGTCTTAAACATGATCAATGGTTACCGTCAGCGTGGACATTTATTTACGCAGACTAACCCGGTTAGAGAAAGACGTCATCATTTGCCAACGCTGGATATCGGTAACTTTGGTCTAAATGATGCTGATTTGAATACCGTTTTTAATTCTGGTGTGGAGTTAGGAATTGGTGCAGCTAAGCTTAGTGATATTATTGCTTTCTTAAAAAAGACATATTGCAGATCAATTGGTGCAGAATATAAATTTGTCAGGACTCCGGAAGTATTAGGCTGGATTGAGAATAAAATGGAGAGTGTGCAGAACACGCCAAGTTTCTCTATTGAAGAGAAGAAAAGGATTCTTCGTAAATTGAATGAGGCTGTTAGTTTTGAGAATTTCCTGGGAACCAAATTTCTTGGACAAAAAAGATTTTCATTAGAGGGTGCAGAGGCTTTGATCCCTGCGCTTGATTCTGTGATTGAAAAAGGTGCGCATTTAGGTATTGAGGAATTTGTAATTGGTATGGCACACAGGGGACGTTTAAATGTTCTGGCCAATATCATGCAAAAAACTTATAAAGATATATTTGCTGAGTTTGAAGGGAAGGGATATAGTGCAGAATCACCTTTTGGTGGTGATGTGAAGTATCACCTGGGGTATTCAACTGATGTAACTACCAATGATGGTAAAAGCGTTCACTTAAGCCTTTGTCCTAATCCATCTCATTTGGAAACAGTGAATGGTGTGGTAGAAGGAATGACCCGCTCTAAAATTGATTTTAAATATGATGGGGATAACTCCCGTATTGCCCCTATACTGATCCATGGTGATGCTTCTGTTGCAGGACAGGGCATTGTTTATGAAGTTATTCAGATGGCTGGCCTTGATGGGTATAAAACGGGTGGGACGATCCACCTGGTGATTAACAACCAGATTGGTTTTACTACAAATTATAAAGATGGCCGTACCAGTACGTATTGTACTGATATTGCTAAGGTTACCCTTTCTCCGGTGTTCCACGTGAACGGGGATGATGTGGAAGCTTTAGTTTATGCCATTAACCTGGCTATGGAGTACCGTCAGAAATATAAGAATGACGTATTTATTGATATCCTTTGTTACCGCAGATTTGGGCACAATGAGGCGGATGAGCCTAAATTTACCCAGCCTTTATTGTATAAAAGTATCGAGCAGCATGCTAATCCAAGAGATATCTATATCAAGCAATTGATTGGTGAAGGTAAACTGGAAGAGAGCCTGGCAAAAGAAATGGAAGTAGAATTCCGTAGTATCCTGCAACAAAGGCTGAATGAAGCAAAAGAGCTGACTTCTACTTATAAGGAAGTTAAGTTTGCTGGGGCATGGTCTGATATGAGAATTGCCAGTGCAGAAGATTTTGTGTCTTCTCCTGATACTTCGATTGAAGAATCTGCTTTGCTGGAGATTGCGAAGAGCATCAGTACCTTACCTGCGGATAAAAAATTCTTTAAGAAAATTGAGAAGCTGTTTGCAGAGCGAAATAAAATGGCTACATCAACACATGTTTTTGATTGGGCTATGGGCGAGCAAATGGCTTATGCTACTTTCCTTGCAGAAGGTAACAGGGTTCGTTTAAGTGGTCAGGATGTAGAGCGTGGTACGTTCTCTCACCGCCATGCTGTTTTAACACTGGAAGATTCGGAAGAGGAGTATATTCCTTTAGCTAATCTTTCTGAAGGACAGGCACCATTTGATATTTATAATTCACATTTATCTGAATATGGTGTTTTAGGTTTTGAATATGGGTATGCGATGGCTAATCCTAATGCATTGACGATCTGGGAAGCGCAGTTTGGTGATTTCTTTAATGGAGCGCAGATTGTAGTAGATCAATATATTGCCAGTGCAGAAACTAAATGGCAGCGTGAAAATGGATTGGTGATGTTATTGCCTCATGGTTATGAAGGACAGGGACCTGAGCATTCATCTGCAAGGATTGAACGTTTCATGGAATTGTGTGCGGATTACAACATGCAGGTAACTAATTGTACGACGCCTGCAAACTTTTTCCATGCCATACGCCGTCAGTTTAAACGCAATTTTAGAAAACCATTAATTGTTTTTACCCCAAAAAGTTTATTGCGTCATCCTGCATGTGTTTCTCCGCTTAAGGATTTTACAGAAGGTAAGTTTCTTGAGGTAATTAATGATGCTCATGTTGAGGCGGATAAAGTGAACCGGGTATTGTTTTGCAGCGGTAAGATTTATTACGAGTTGCTGGAAAAACAACAGAAAGATGAGATTAAAAATGTGGCTATTGTACGTGTAGAGCAGTTGTATCCTACACCTTTAGCTCAGATGGAATCTGTTTATAAAGGGTATAAAAATGCAACAGAAGCGATCTGGGTACAGGAAGAGCCAGAGAATATGGGCGCATGGCCTTATCTGTTGCGTAAAACCAGGAAAACAGTTTTTAGTGATATTGAAGTGATTTCAAGAGCTGAAAGTAGCAGTACGGCTACTGGGTTTGCTAAACAGCATGCAGCTCAGCAAGCTTCTATCCTGGCCAGGGCTTTCGAGACTCCGGTTACAGAAGAGGATAAGAAGATTGCTAAAAAATCAGTGAATAAAGTATATAACGTAGATTAGAAAATATAATACATCAATTATGAGTCTAGAAATAAAAGTTCCGCCAGTAGGAGAGTCAATTACCGAAGTTGTTTTATCCCGCTGGGTGAAAAATGATGGTGATGCTGTAGAAATGGATGAAGTTATAGCCGAGTTAGAATCTGATAAAGCAACTTTTGAATTAACTGCTGAGCAAGCCGGAACTTTGAAAATCGTAGCTGCTGAAGGCGATACATTAGCCATAGGTGCTGTAGTTTGTAGTATAGAAGATGGTGGTGCTGCGCCTAAGGCTGCAGCGGCGCCTGCAGAAAAAGCGGCTGTTGCTGAAGATAAACAAGCTGCTGCTCCGGTAGCAGAAAAATCTGGTGATAGTTATGCAACTGGTACTCCTTCTCCTGCGGCAGGTAAAATCCTGGCAGAGAAAGGTGTTGATGCTGGTGCTGTTAAAGGTTCTGGTGTGGATGGCAGAATTACAAAAGAGGATGCTTTGAAAGCAGAGAAGGCAGCTCCGGCTAAGGCTGCGGCACCTGCTGCGGCTTCTGCGCCTGCGCCGATTGCGGGTGCAAGAAGTGAACGCAGGGAAAAAATGTCTCCTTTGCGCAAAACTGTTGCGAAGCGTTTGGTGGCGGTAAAAAATGAAACTGCGATGTTAACTACTTTTAATGAAGTTAATATGAAGCCGATTATGGATTTGCGTGGAAAATATAAGGATCAGTTTAAAGAGAAGTATGGTGTTGGTTTAGGTTTCATGAGTTTCTTCACAAAAGCTGTTTGTGAGGCGATGAAGGATTTTCCTTCTGTGAATGCAAGGATTGATGGTGATGCGATTATCTTTAATGATTTTGTAGATATCTCTATTGCTGTTTCTGCACCTAAAGGTTTGGTGGTTCCGATTATCAGAAATGCAGAGGGTATGACGCTTGCGCAGATTGAAAAATCAGTAATTGAACTGGCTACGAAAGCGCGTGATAGTAAATTGACTATTGAGGAGATGACAGGTGGAACGTTTACGATCACTAATGGTGGTGTGTTTGGTTCTATGATGTCTACGCCGATTATTAATGCCCCACAGTCTGCTATTTTAGGAATGCACAATATTATTGAGCGCCCTATTGCAGAGAAGGGTGAGGTTGTGGTTCGCCCGATGATGTACCTGGCTTTGTCTTATGATCACCGGATCATTGATGGAAGGGAGTCTGTTGGGTTCCTGGTTAGAGTGAAACAGTTGTTAGAAGATCCGGCGCGTTTACTGCTGGGTATATAATTTACCTTTATAAGAGAAGCCCGCTAAGATGATTAGCGGGCTTTTTTTGTTTAAAGATAAGTTGATTCTTTGTTTCGCCATTTTCAGGTTATATATGTGAGGTTAAATTGTTTTGCTTACTATTTGAGTACTTTTGCGCTGTGAAAAAAAGCTACTTAATATTGTTGTTACTTGTTTTTGGTTATAAAGTTAAAGCACAGGACAATACAAATACGTCTGAAGGAACTGTTAAAATTGGAAAAAGTTTGTTTTCTAATGAGGTTAAAAGGAATTTTTCAAGAAAGGGTGATTTTTACTTCCATTGGGGGTATAACCATTCCTGGTATGGTAAAAGCGATATTAATTTTAAAGGGCCGGGATATGATTTTACTTTAAAGGATGTAACTGCTCAGGACAGGCAGTCTAAATTGAGCTGGGATTATCTTAATCCGGGGTTGATTAGTGTACCGCAGTATAATATCCGGGCAGGTTATTTTTTTAAAGATAATTATAGTATTTCAGTGGGTTGGGACCATATGAAATATGTGGTGGATATTCCTCAGACGGTTGCGGTTACCGGGTATATCGGAGAGCAGGTTTCTGATCCTGGGGTGCCAACTGGTTTGTATGCGGGGACGTATAATGGAGAAATGATTAATGTTAAATCTGATATGCTGACTTATGAGCATACTGATGGATTTAATTATGCGAATGTGGAGCTGGAGCGTTATGATGATATTTGGGTGGCGCCTTCTAGAGAGACTTCGCTAACGCTGGAGACAGGGTTGGGCTTAGGAATGATGGTGCCCAGATCTGATGTGCGTTTGTTTGGACAGGGGAGAAATAATAACTGGAATGTTTCAGGGTACGGTTTTTCTGCAAAGATGGGATTGAAGTTTTATGTAACTAAAGGATTTTATTTGCAGAATACGACTAAGGTGGGAACGACTAATTTGAAAAACGTGCATACTACCGGAAGAAATGATGTAGATAAAGCAAGTCAGAAGATTAATTATGTAGAGAATTTCTTTGCAGCTGGATATCAGTTTTAAAGGGGATGTCTTGTTAGAAGGTGTTGCTTGTTTAATGGGGTCACTTGTTTGAAGGTGATGTTTTGTTAGAAGGTGTTGCTTGTTTGAAGGGGGCACTTGTTTGAAGGTGATGTTTTGTTAGGAGGTGTTGCTTGTTTAATGGGGTCACTTGTTTGAAGGTGATGTTTTGTTAGAGGGTGATGTTTTTTAGAAGGGGTTTACCCTGTTTGAAGGAAACAAATAAAAAGGTGATGCTATATTTATTTTGGACAAATGCCCTGAAGGGGGCAATAATCCCATGAATAAATATAGCATCACCCTTTTTATTTAGATCATCTGTAGCATGATGGTCTTTTGAGGTAGCTTATTTGAATGACTACATTTTCTGAACTCTGCCAGAACCGATCGTTGTTTTGCTGACTTTAGCATTGCCGGTATAGTATACATTACCAGAACCACTAATTACAGCATCAATATTTTTAGTAGCCGCAATATATACATTTGCAGAGCCACTAACCTGCACAGATAGTGTGCTTACCGCGAATCTCTTTCCATTAAATTCTCCTGAACCACTTAAGGTAAGGTTGGACTGTTCTGATTTGCCTGTTAAATCAAGTATTCCTGAGCCACTGATTATTCCTGTGAATGAGCTTACATTTGCTATAGCTTTGATACTGCCAGACCCGCTAAGTGTGGTAACCAGTTCATTGCTATTTATGTTATTTTGGACTTCCATATTGCCAGATCCGCTCATGGTTAGAGAAGTGATCTTTTTTGCATGAATATAGGCAGTAACATTCGGACGTTTGTATTTTCTAGACCAGTCGCTCCATTTAGTTTTTGGCCTGATGGTTAAAACTCCGCTTTTAACCTCGGTAATCAGATCGGCAATGGCTTCTGCATCTCCTTCCAGCCGGACAGATTCTTTATTGCCCATTGTTACTTTCACAGTGAGGGAGCCGCCAGAGGTGATGCCTTTAAAGCTGCCAACATTTCTTTCTTCCTGATCTTGTGCAGAGTGGTTGATCGTAATGGCGCAACAAATATTGGTAGCGTAACTTAAGGTAAACAGGCTTGGGGTTAGCAGGGCCAGGGTGAGTAGTATGTTTAGTCTTTTCATTTGTTTAGGTTTATGTTTTTTTATAAGACACCATGCAGATAGGATTGTTGCAGGTGTCTTAAAATTATTCTTTCTTTAAACCAATATAAAAGTTTGGATCTGCCTTAAATGTTTCTTCTGTTATTCCGGCCGTGGTAATCGTTTTCCAGTCGGTTGTAGGTTTAAGGAGTTCAAATGAACCAGGTTTCAGGCTAACTTTTACAGGCATATTAAAACCATCAACTACATTTGTCCAGCGGTAAGAGAGTTTGCCATCAATAATATGGTAACTTAAAGCAGGTACTTTAACCGTTCTTAAGTACTGATCAAATACTTTAGCTAATTTTAATCCGCTTTGCTTGCTGATATAACTTTCAACCTGTGCAGTAGTTACGGTTTGATGGTAAAATGTTTTATTTAGGCCTCTAAGTAACGCCCTGAATTTTTCATCATTATTAATGAGCTGCCGTATGGTATGGATCATGTTAGCACCTTTATAATACATATCGCCAGAGCCTTCTTTATTTACTCCGTAGCTACCAATTACAGGAATATCATTGGCAATCATCTTCCGGATACCCAGAATGTAGTCTGTTGAAGCCTGTTTTCCAAATGTGCTTTCCAAAAATAGAGCTTCCGAATAGTTAGTAAAGCTTTCATGGATCCACATATCTGCAATGTCTTTTGCCGTGATGTTATTACCAAACCACTCATGGCCACTTTCATGTACGGTAATGAAATCAAATTTTAAGCCCCATCCGGATTGAGAAAGATCTCTGCCTAAATAGCCCTTTTTAAATTGATTGCCATAGGCGACAGCACTTTGATGCTCCATCCCTAGGTAGGGGGCCTGAACTAGTTTGTAGCCGTCTTTGTAAAAGGGATAAGGGCCAAACCAATGTTCAAAAGATTGAAGCATAGGCTTAACATCAGCATCCCAGTGTGGTTTTGCTTTTACGCTATCTTCTTGAAGTGACCAGTAATCTAAGGATAGATTTCCATTTTCACCCTTGTAATTATCCGTCCAATGCACATAATTTCCAATATAGAAGGTCACACTGTAATTGTTGATTGGATTGGCTACAAACCAATTGTATTGATCGTATCCATCTGGCTGGGCTACAATACTGCGCAGGCGGCCATTTGATACTTCCTTTAGCCCTTTAGGGATACTGATACTAATCAGTACGCTGTCTACTTCGTCACTTTGATGGTCTTTAGTAGGCCACCAGGAGCTTGCCCCAAATCCCTGGCAGGCAACCGATACCCATGGTGCTCCAGCTTTGTCTTTGCTAAAAACAAAACCTCCGTCCCATGGCGCTTTTTTTGCAATAACAGGGTTTCCTGAGTAAAATACCTGGAATTTGTCTTTCGTGCCTTTTTTTATGGTTTTTGGGAAATCAACAAAAACAGCATTAAATTCTCTTTTAAAAGGGAGTTCCTGACCATTGTATACAACCTTATCTACTATCAGGTTGCTAAATAAGTCAAACTGAAGTTTAGAGAAGTCTGCTGCTGCAGTAAAATTAAATTCATTGCTGCCGCTAATAAACTTTTTATCAATATCTATTTTCAGGTCAAGATGATAGTAATTGATATCATAACAAGTACGTAGTGGTGTTAGCATCCCTCTGAGGGTATCGGCGCGGGTAAAAGTATTCCGTCCGTCCATCAGTTGTGCCTGTGCAGCAGAAATTGTAAAGAAGAGAAGAAGCGTACTATAAAAAAATGTTTTCATTTATAATTAAGGTTTTAATACGGTAACAGTTAATGATGAACTATTGGTTTTATCGTGATAAATACGGTGAGTTGCTTTTTGAAAATCTTTATCGTCAGCCTGATAGATATCCATAAACTGCTGCGGATTTCTATCTACCAGCGGGAACCATGAATTTTGTATCTGGATCATGATCTTATGCCCTTTTTTAAAGGTATGGCCCACGTCTGGTAAGGTGTATTTTACTTTAGTCACCTCAGCAGGAACAAATGCCTCCGGTTTTTCAAAGCTATTGCGGAACTTACCACGCATCACCTCTCCGCGTACCAGCATCTGGTATCCACCCATGAGTATGCCTTCAGGATTGATCTTCGGAGCTTCGGTATCTTCAGGATATACATCAATTAGTTTAACTACATAATCTGCATCGGTACCTGAAGTTGAAACTGCAAGATCGGCTAAAAGCGGGCCTGTTAGGGTGATGTCTTCAGAAAGTTCATCCGTCTGGTAAACTTTCACATCTGGCCTGCGTGCGGCAAACCGCTGATCATCGATCATATATTCCCTTGTTCTTCTTTCCTGAACCCCGTCTTGATAAGGAACAGGATGATTTGGGTCACTTACATACTCATCAAAGCTATTAGTGGTTACCGGGGTTTTAAAACTTAGCTTTCCATCAGCTTGCAAATACAGAATTTGTGTTTCCGTATCTTTTGGTGGCCAGGTATTAAATTTTTTCCATTCGTTGCTTCCTGTTATAAAAATGGTTGCTTCTGCCGGTAAGGCATCTTTTGTGTCCTTAAGATAATGCATGAAGAAAGGAAACTCTACATTTTGTGCATACCAGGGGCTTGTTTGCTGACCAAATTCAATGTCACCAAATTTTTCTCCTGTTGATCTAACCCAGCCGCCATGAAACCAGGGGCCTACCACCAAACTATTATTTGTTTTAGGGCTTTGTTTCTCAATCGCCTGGTAAGTAGCAAAGGTGCCAAAAGCGTCTTCTGCATCAAAAAAACCACCTACAACTAATACCGCAGGTTTTATGGCTTTAAGATGGGGACGGATATTCATGTCTTTCCAGAATTTATCATACGTACTATGGGCCATCATATTATTCCAGAATTTGATGCTATCACCAAAATATTTCTTGTTCACGTTTTTCAAAGCACCAATGCTCAAATAAAATCTATAATTATCTTTTATCGGGAATTTAAACGGTTTAGGGCCTTTGTCTGGCGTGATCGGCTTTGGTCTTGGTACACCAAAGGAGGAATAGAAATTGAAAGCATCGGCCAGCATAAAAGCACCATTATGGTGAAAGTCATCTCCTATAAACCAATCTGTAACCGGAGCCTGTGGAGAAACTGCTTTCAAGCCAGTGTGTGCACCTGGCAGGGAAGCGGTAGAATAGAAACCCGGATAAGAAATACCGTAGATCCCCGCTTTGCCATTGTTATTGGGTACATTTTTAATTAACCAGTCAATCGTGTCATAAGTGTCTGAACTCTCGTCTATATCTTTTTTATTCTTTTTCTGATCGATATGTGGTCTTACATCGACGTATTCACCCTCACTCATCCATTTACCGCGTACATCCTGATAAACAAATATAAATCCTTCTCTTAAAAAGAGGGGAGAAGGGCCTAATGTGGTTTTATATTGATCCTCTCCATAAGGTGATACCGTATATGGGGTACGGTTAATCATAAAAGGGTATTTTTTATCTTTATTTTTAGGAATATAGATGGCTGTAAAAAGCTTAATCCCATCACGCATTGGGATTTCTTTTTCAATTTTGGTGTAATTATCGTGCACATAAGCAGAATCTGTAACCTGCGCGTAAGAAGAATAGCCAGTCAGAATGACAATAGCCAGTACCCAGAGCTTTTTAACGGAAGGGATCATATAAATAAGTTTAAGAATGTCTAAATATAATAGATATGAGGCCTTTTTTTATCAGAATAGCGGGTTTATAAGTTAAAATGTTACTTTTTACTTCAGTAGACTTTAAACATAACCTAATGATCGTACCTTTATCTCCTTAAATATACCGCAGTTCATGTCAGCTCATAAAACTACAGGATCTTTCCTTAAATCTATATTTACGCCCCAGCTCATTGCTTTTATCAAGTTTGGGATAACCGGCGTATCGGGCCTGACAATAGATTTTGCACTGACTTGGTTTTTTAAAGATGAAATGCACTTTAATAAGTTTCTGGCCAATGGTATCGGTTTTACCGCAGCTGTAATCAGTAATTATTTTATCCATAGAAACTGGACATTTAAAGATAATAAATCAAAGGCAGGGCCTCAGTTTGCGGTCTTTTTTACCGTTTCAGTAATCGGACTGCTACTCAACTCTGCGATCATATTTTTACTGGATAATATGATGTCTGTTAATTTTTACATGAGTAAAGCTGTTGCGATATTCATCGTTTTTTTCTGGAACTTTAGTGCAAACTACTTTTTCGTTTTTAAAGCAAAAGATAAAGAAAACCCTATATAACTTATGATGCAGCACATATCTTCTAACCAGCAAACAAAATGGCTGTATTTCTTTATAGCCATGGCAGCACTCCTTAATTTTAGCGGGCTATTTGTGACTATTATGGGGCCAGATGCTGCTTTATATGCTTCCATTGCTAAAAATATGGTGTTGCACAACAACTTTACTGATCTGTTTGTACAAGGAAAAGATTGGCTGGATAAACCACACTTTCCCTTCTGGGTAACTGCCGCTTTTTTTAAAGTATTTGGATTAACTACCTGGGCCTATAAACTTCCGGGAATTTTATTTGTGCTTATGGCAGCATACTATACTTACAAACTCGCCAAAGATTTATACAATGAGCAAACAGGGTTATGGGCTGCATTAATTTTGCTTACTTCCCAGCATCTGATTATTTGCACCATGGATGTTCGGGCAGAGCCCTATCTGACGGGGCTAATTATTGCCAGTGTTTATCATTTCCACCGGTCGCTGCAAAAGCGCTGGTTTTTGCAGTTGCTGGCCGCTTGTTTATTTGCAGCCTGTGCGGTGATGACCAAAGGGATATTTGCCCTGATCCCTATTGGCGGTGCTGTTGCAGGAGAGCTGTTATTTAAAAAGAACTGGAAAATGGTCTTTAACTTCCGGTGGATAACCGCCGTTATTTTTATTCTCCTGTTTATCACACCAGAATTATATACCCTTTATCTGCAATTTGACCTTCATCCTGAAAAGGCTGTTTTTGGGCATCAGCAGGTATCAGGTGTTAAGTTTTTCTTTTGGGACAGTCAGTTTGGCCGTTTCTTTAATACAGGGCCAATTAAAAAAGCCAGCGGTGATCCTTCTTTCTTTTTACATACTATCCTTTGGGCCTATCTTCCCTGGTGTTTGATCTTTTACGCTGCCTTGTTCCAGTTTTTCAGGAAACATTTCAGAAAACCAATTGCGGCAGAATGGTACTGTGTATCGGGATCACTGTTAACCTTACTCGTTTTTTCGGTATCAAAGTTTCAGCTACCCTTCTATATTGTAATCGTTTTTCCTTTTTTCTCTATTCTTTGTGCGCAATACATACTTGGTCTTCAGTTAGAAAAATCTATTAAAGCAATACGGATCATTCAAATTAGTATTTGCAGCATCATGGTAGTGCTTGTTCTGTTGCTTCAATACTTTTTCCGCCCGCAAACGATCACTTTAGTTACAATAATACTGCTCGTTCTGCCTGTAATAGTTTTCATTCTGGTTACCCGGACGGATCAATTAGGGAGGTTCAAAATTCTGTTTCAAACCTGCGCCGTCGTATTTTTTGTGAATCTCTATTTTAACTGTGCCTATTATCCGCAACTATTAAAATACCAGTCAGACAGTGAAGCTGCATTTTGGATCAACGCAAATAACAAAGACAATCTTCCTGTCGTACAAACGCGTATTGGCTTTGGTTTCCCCTTAGACTTTTATACCCATGCACCAGTTTATTATTCCTGGCCGGGTGAAGAGTCAAAGCTTCCTGCGAAGCCTTATTTACTCTATGCTGACAAGACGCTGATTGACCAGTATATTAGCCAGGGCATCGCTGTAAAACGACTTCAAACCTTTGACAGCTATCGCATAACCCGTCTTAAGGGGCAGTTTTTGAACCATGCCACCCGTAAAGAAACATTAGCTACTTTAGAAGTTGTGCTGATTAATTAAAAGATTACGAATAAACCCCTTGCGCGATGCTTTATTTCTTTGTGGGTTTATTAACTTTGCACCACAAAATTTTATCATTATGCAATACGACGTCGTTATTATTGGTTCTGGTCCTGGTGGTTATGTTAGCGCAATAAGATGTGCACAATTAGGCTTAAAGACAGCGGTTATAGAGAAATATAAAACTTTTGGTGGTACCTGCTTAAATGTAGGATGTATCCCCTCTAAAGCACTGCTGGATTCTTCAGAGCATTATCACAATGCTGCACATACCTTCAGTACACATGGTATTGACCTGAAAAACCTGAGTGTGAACATGCCGCAAATGATTGCACGCAAAAATGATGTAGTTGCACAAAATACAGCAGGTATCGTTTATCTTTTCAAAAAGAATAAAATTGATAGTTTTGAAGGCTTAGGGTCTTTTGTAGATAAAAACACAATTAAGATTACTAAATCTGACGGCTCATCAGAAACAATTACTGCAAAAAACGTAGTGATTGCTTCAGGATCTAAGCCTACAGCTTTACCTTTTCTTCCAATCGATAAAAAACGGATCATTACTTCTACGGAAGCATTAAATATTACCGAAGTACCAAAAACCATGATCGTAATTGGCGGTGGGGTGATTGGTCTTGAATTAGGTTCTGTGTATGCCCGTTTAGGAACAAAGGTCTCAGTAGTTGAATATTTACCTTCTATCATAGCTACAATGGATGCTGGTTTAGGTAAAGAATTACAGCGTGTATTGAAAAAATCACTGGGTATGGAGTTCTTTATGGGCCATAAAGTAACTGGTGCTAAAACAAAAGGTAAAACGGTCACCGTAAGTGCGCAAAATGCAAAAGGTGAAGAAGTGAACCTGGAAGCTGATTATTGTATCGTTGCTGTTGGCCGTACTGCTTATACAGAAGGATTAGGCTTAGAGAATATCGGCATTAAAACCGAAGAACGCGGTAACAAGATACCTGTAAATGCACATTTAGAAACTACGGTACCGGGTGTATATGCCATTGGCGATGTAATCACTGGTGCGATGCTTGCCCATAAAGCAGAGGATGAAGGTGTATATGTTGCAGAAACGATTGCTGGACAAAAACCACATATTAATTACAACCTGATCCCAGGTGTCGTTTATACCTGGCCTGAAGTTGCCTCAGTAGGTTTAACCGAAGAGCAGCTAAAAGAAAAAGGAGTGAAATACAAAGCTGGTTCTTTCCCTTTCAAAGCAAGCGGACGTGCTAAAGCCAGTATGGATACCGATGGTTTTGTTAAAGTACTTGCTGATGAAGCTACCGATGAGATTTTAGGCGTACATATGATTGGTCCCCGCGCTGCAGATATGATTGCAGAAGCTGTAGTGGCGATGGAATACCGTGCCTCAGCAGAGGATATTGCTAGAATCTGTCATGCACATCCAACCTATACCGAAGCACTTAAAGAAGCTGCAATGGCGGCTACCGGAAATAGGGCTATTCATATTTAAACAGAAATATTTTACAGATATAATAGTAAAAACCTGCAGATTATTCTGCGGGTTTTTTTATACCCAGCAGGGGGTAAGTTTTAGCCAGTGCTTTGGCGCAAATCTCAATCAGGCGAAAGTTCTCTTCCAGATGTCCGTGCTGAACTTCTACATTGATATATGGGATTTTATGCTGCATGGCATAGATCGATAATGACCCATCGTCTAGCGCTTTGACAGATTGCAGTATTACATTTATATTTTCTTTTTTAAGAAGTTTAAACAGTTCCAGTTCCGTAACCAATACCATATCGTCCGGATCCATTTCAAAATTGATGTGCACAGAATCTGCTGCATTGGCCAGATCATATCCAGGTAAATAGCTCCTGATCCCAAAACCACCATCTCCGTTGTTATGTAAGGTGAAAATATAACCTGTTTCTGTCGGATCATAAGCCTTTAATATAGTTTTGCCTGTGTTTTCGAGCATTTCCAGAACATCATCATCCCATATTCCATATTTTTTCAAGCCAGCTTTCGTGCCAGTCTTCGTATAAATACTATTTGGATCAGTTTGGAAAGTCTCTTCCTCATTAATGAATTTAAAATTCCTGGCTCCTCCGTACTGACAATCCAGTATCGTCCCCCCATATTGATTAATATATTGAAAAGCAGCTTTGACGCCTGTGTCTTCATTGTCGTGGATGGCAACAAATTTAATGTTTGGGGCATTGAAACTGTATTTTACCAGGCTCAATTCCAGATCGCCCAAGGCAATATAAGTAGTGTCAGTAGTCATTCCTTCAAATACGGGCGGATGTTGGGCAACCGTTTTTAGGGATACGCAGAGCAGGATCAGTAAGGTGATATACTTAGGCAACATAATAAGTTCCGGGATTTATTTTCTATAAAGCAAAAAAGGAACCAAAATTGGTTCCTTTTGTAAATTATAAATAAATATTACTAATGCTGGTGATCCAGATCGTATTCTTTAACCTCTTTATGGTCATAAGGTTCTACCATCAACTGCTCAATAGTTACGCCCTTTTTATTGAAACCAAAACGGTCTAGCATACTATCAAAAATCTGGTACATTACCGGTACAACAACCAAGGTTAAGAACAGCGAACTTAATAGACCGCCAATAATTACCCAGGCCAGTCCGTTTTTCCATTCTGCACCTGCACCGCTCGCTAAAGCAATCGGCATCATCCCAATAACCATCGCAATCGTAGTCATCAAAATTGGTCGTAAACGGGCATGGTTGGCTAGTATCAATGCTTCATGCGTTGTTTTACCTTCGGCTTTCATCTGATTTGTAAAATCGACCAGGATAATTGCATTTTTAGCTACTAACCCAATCAGCATGATTAATCCTAAGATCGTAAAGATATTCAGTGCATTATTGGTCAGCGATAGGGCCAGTAAGGCACCAATAACCGATAATGGAATAGAGAACATCACCACGAAAGGATAAACAAAACTATCATATAAGGCGACCATGATTAGGTAAACCAATACAATAGATGCCAGTAAGGCAATCCCTAAGGTACCAAATCCTTCTCCCTGGTTTTCTGCATCCCCTGCCCAAACGTAACTCACACCTACAGGTTTTTTCAATTTGCCTGATTCTTCCAGTTTAAGTAACTGATCCTGAAACTCTGCAACCACATCACCCGTTGGTCTTCCAATAGATTGTGCCTTCACAGATACCGAAGTACTTTTGTCTCTTCGTTCCAATTGACTTGGTCCTGCACCTTCTTTAATCTCAGCAAATTGGGACAGTTTAACCTGTTTACCTTCGCCATTTACAAAAATCAGGTTTCTTACATCATCAATATTTTTACGGTTAAAGGTCTGGTAGCGGATATTAATATCATATTCGTATTCTCCTTTACGAAATTTACCATCCGTATTCCCGCTAAAAGCAGTTTGCATGGTCACCCCTACGGTTTGTAAGCTTAAGCCCAGTGAAGCCATTTTATCGCGGTCTACCTGTACATTAATCTCAGGACTACCGCCTTCCACTGATAATTTCAGCTCTGCAGATCCTTTAACTTTTGCCAGTACATCCTTAGCTGCAATTGCATATTTCATGGCACTATCCAGGTCAGATCCCATCACAACCAGTTCAATAGGTGCATTCTCCGCAATTCCTAAAATACTGATCGGAACTGTTTTTACTTTTGCCCCAACCAGGTATTTAGCAAGTTCACGGCTCACTTTGGTGGCGTAAATACTAGAATTGTCGGCACGTTTATCACGTTCTACCAGTTTTACATTGATTTCGGATTTATAAGCCGTAGCCTGTGTACCACCAAAATCACCACTAGATTGTCCTACTGTAGTAATCAGCTGGGTAATTTCAGGCTTTTTATTTAAAAACTCCTCTGCTCTTTGCGTAGTTAAATTGGTTTGCTCTATCGAAGCATCCTTAGGAAGTTCGATTTGAACCAGAAATTCGCCCTTATCACTTTTTGGGAAAAACTCTGTTCCGATATAACCAGCAGGAATTAAACCACATGATCCAAAGAACATCACCAATACCAGTAATATTGTTTTTCCTTTATTTGCCAAAGACCAGGTTAAGATACTGGTAATCCAGATCGTAAACTTTTTAAGCTGTTCTTCAAACCATAAAATAAAACGTCCGAATATATTTTTACCTTCAATTTTCTCCAGTTTACCAAAGCGGGAAGAAAGAAGGGGGACAATCGTAAATGAAGAAAACAGAGATAGCAAGGTGGCAATAATAACCACCACACAAAACTGGCGCAAAATGTTGGAAACCAAACCTGTACTAATCGCGATAGGGAAAAATACTACTACAATTACCAGGGTAATCGAAACTACAGTAAAACCAATCTCACTCGTTGCATCATAAGCCGCGCGCACTTTATTTTTACCCATTTCCATGTGGCGGTAGATATTCTCCAATACCACAATCGCATCATCCACCAGGATACCTACAACCAGGGATAGTCCAAGTAATGACATCAGGTTTAAAGTATAACCCAGCAAGCTCATTCCAATGAAAGTTGCAATCAGTGAAGCGGGAATAGACACCATAACAATCAGTGCATTTCTGATACTGTGTAAGAAGAAAAGCATCACAAAAGCGACCAATACAATAGCCAGCAGTAAATCATGAATTACTGCATCAGCAGATTCCAGTGTGAAAATAGAGCTATCATTCGCAATCGTAATTTTCAGATCGTTCGTTTTGTAATCGGTCATTAGCTTCGCGATCACTGTATGTACACCTTTACTTACTTCTACTGCATTCGCATCAGATTGTTTAATAATCTGGATAGCAATCGCACCTTTACGGTCAATCCTTGCCAGTTTATCTACTTCTTTCTGCGTATCCCTCACATCAGCTACATCTCCTAAACGGATTTGCGCGCCATCTGTTCCTGTACTGATAACCAGGTTACGCAATTCATCTACATTCTTATACTTCCCGGATAAACGGATCAGGATATCCTGTTCCTGGGTTTTTACACTCCCGGTAGGAAAATCAAGGTTAGAAGTCAGGATCGATTGTTGTACCTGTGGAACAGATAAACCATATCCCTGCAACTTATCTGCATCCAATGCAACTTCAATTTCACGTTCTTGTCCACCCACAAGATTCACCTGTGCCACACCAGTAACCCTGGATATAATAGGTGCAATCCGTTTGTCAATCAAATCATAAAATGCCGCATCGTCCATTTTGGCAGAAGCCGACATAGTAATCACCGGAAGGTCATCCAGGGAAAACTTATTTAAAGAAGGTGGTTTAACCTCTTCAGGCAAATCTGCCAGAATCGAATTTACTTTACGCTGCGCTTCATTTAAAGAAAGATCCACATTGGCCTTGTCATTTAAAGTAATTGTAACTACAGATAAACTTTCATAAGAAACTGCATTTAATTTTTTAATGTTCTCCATAGAGGAGACCGCATCTTCAATCTTTTTAGTCACGGTATTTTCTACTTCACTAGGAGAGGCCCCCGGATAAATAGTAGAAATAGAAACTACGTTATTCGAGAATTTCGGCAGCAGTTCGTAACTTAAAGAGAAGTAGCTCAATAATCCCATCAGCGTAAGCACGGTAAATACCACGATTACCAGCGAAGGACGCTTAATTGATATTTCTGTTAATTTCATCTATATCGGTTTTATATTATTTGATTGGTGCCACAGCACTACCATCAATTAAATTAATTTGGCCACTAATAATTACGGTTTCGCCCTCTTTAAGTCCGTCAATAATCTCTACCTGGTCATTAATAGTCCGGCCAGCAATTACTTTACGGATTTTTGCTGTATTTCCATTTTCCAGTACAAAAATCTGGTTGCTGCTCACACTGCCTACAAAAGATCCACGTGGAATAGTGATCGTAGCTGCTTGTGAAGGAAATTTGAAAATCGCTGTTCCGTACATCCCTGCCTTAATGGTATTCTTATGGTTATTTTCCACTTCAATCTCTACAGGGAAATTTAACGTTCCATCAGCCTTAGGTGCAATAAAAGTGATCTTACCAGAGAAATTATCTGCTGGGAAAACGTTCGATTTAATTTGTGCCTGATCACCTATTTTCAAATTAGCTACCTGGCTTTCATTTACATTTACTTTCAGCTTCAGTTTTGAGACATCCACAATTTCGAACAATTGAGTTCCTTGTGCAGTAACAAATGCACCCACCTCAATATATTTCTTATTAATGATACCATTTATAGGCGCTTTAATATTTGCATCACTTACTCTGCGTGCAGAACTCTGCAACCTTAAACGCGCATTACGGGTAGTCAGTTTTGCCTGGTCTAATTGCTGTTGCGTTACACCACCAGTTTTAAAAGAGCTGCTGTAACGTGCTTCATCTTTGATCGCATTTTCTAATGTTGCCTGTGCAGTTTCACGGTCTGTATTGATAATTTCAGCATCGATATGCGCCAATACTTGTCCTTTAGTTACGCGGTCACCTTCTTCTACATATATTTTACTTACCCGTCCTGCATTTTCAGAAAGAAAGTTTAATTCTTGTTTAGGGATAAAATTACCATTTACACCAAAATCCAAATCAACGGATTGTTTTTTCACTGGAGCAATACGCACACTAATGGCGCCGCTTCCCTGAGATACTAATGCCGTTTGCGCATCATTTTTCTTTTTATTGCTGTTAAGAACCCAGGCAATAGCTCCAATGACAACTATAATTAGAACGACTGTTATAATTCCTCTTTTCATTTTAATAGTGATTTTATATTTCCGTTTGATTTGATTAATTGTATTTCGGCAATTTTATAGTTCAATAATGCCTGGGTATAACTGTTTTGAGCCTCAGTAAGTGCATTTTCCGTATCCAAAAGATCCGTTAATGCTGCAAGCCCATTATTATAATTGTTCTGCGTACTGTTGTAGATCTCTTGCGCCAGCTGCACATTTTGACGCTGCGATTTGATTGTGTTTATATTATTCTTCAATTGAATTTTGGCATTTTCATAAGCCAGGTTCAAGGAGTTTTTAGTCTCTCTGATATCTTCATCTGCTTTTTTGATGTCTACATCTGCCTGGCGAACTTTAGAACGGGTAGCAAAGCCATTAAATATGGGTACTTTTAAAGTAACCCCAATGGCCGAAGCATCGTAATAAAATGCACTGCCGCTTTTACTGAAAAGGTCAAATTTATCACTCTGGCCAGTCGTAGAGATATTCGCTGTAAGCGATAAGTTTGGATAATATTCGGCCACATATGCCTTACGCTGTAAGCCAAGCAATTCTTTTTGAATATCCAGCAAGCGGATTTCCGTTCTTCCGGCAAGGCTAATCGTATCTGCCAGTGCAGGCATCGTCTCTACTTTTCTAAATTCATCAGCAGGTAAACGGATTTCTGTAGTGACCGGCATGCCCATAGAGAATTTTAACTGATTCTCTAATTGAACCACTGCATTAATCGTTTGCTCGCGCTGTGTCTGTAAATTGGTCAGGTTAACTTTAATCCGGTCTACATCAATCTTTTTAGCCAAACCATTTTCATACTGGTTGTTGATGATCTTTTCCACCACCTTAACATTCTTGATATTGGTATCAATCACATTTAGCTGCTGCCTGCTGACTAACACCTGGTAGTAATTATTTGCTACCTGTTCAATAACCTGCTCTTCGGTAAGATCTGCATTCAGTTTATAATAGCTTTCGCTGGTTTTGGCTGCTTTTAGTCCTGTAAATATGGTTTGGTTAAACAATTGCTGGCTTAACTGTACACCTGCATTAGAATTCCATTTTCTTCCCAGCTGAAAGGCCTGGTCTCCAAAAACAAGTTGTCCGACAATGGCATTGTAAGTCAGGGATGCATTTCCTGAGATCTGTGGAAGTGCTTGTGCTCTTACTTCCTGTGTTTTGTACTTACCACCCTCAATTTCTAGTCTGGATTTTCTCGCATTGGCGTTATTCTCCACTGCAAAATTGAGCGCATCCTTAAGCGTAAGTGTCTGTTGGGCATGTACTAAATTAGCACATAGCAGGCACAGCAATAAGGAGAAGGCTGATTTTACTGGTTTAATCATAATCATGGATTTGTTATAATACGGCTAGGGTTAATGTTGCAGACCTTTAATGAATATTTTAGAAAGGCTGATTTGTTTTTCTTTCATAAGTTTAAGCTCTTTCTTACCTGGAAAGAGTTCTTTGTTTCCATGGCTGATACACAGCGAAGTGAGGCCAGAATGGCAGGCTAAATATAATTCAGCTATTTTTAGCATATCCTCTTGTGGTAATATTTCTTTGTTTTCTACTGCCTGTTCAAAAACCTGCGCATAAAAATTATGGATTTTTTCCAGCATTTTCTCTAAATAAGCTTTTAATTCTGCAGAGCTGATAGAAGAATCTGAATTTCCATAAGATAGGTGCAGCATGTAATAACGCTGAAAAAATTTATGCTTAATATCGATCATGCTCAGTAAAGTATCTTCAAAACTGCTGGTTTGTTTCTGGTCTTTGTGCAAAGCCTCAAAATAATCATTGAAGATTTTTTCTACCACACCCAGGATCAAACTAGTCTTATCAGGGAAATAATAATACAGCGAAGGTTTAGAAACTGAGAGGTCCTCTGCAATTTCATTCATTGTAGTCTTATTTATTCCAAAATGCACGAAACGTTTTATTGCACCTTCAATGATCAATTCTCTTTTTTTATCTGTTTCTGCCATTTACCTTTTTACTTTCTGACTTTATTGTTATTAAGGTCAAAAATACAGGTTGCTTTCTTTAATAAGAAATTTTGCTGCTAGAACAAGGTAAGAAAAATATTAAATGACAATTGGGTGACTTATATAAGTGGCTTTAAACCAGCTAAAAAGATTTCTGCAAAGCGCTTTTCTTTCAGGAAAATCAACTTAAATTCCTCTTTGCTGGGAAAGATGTTTTTAGCTCGCGTCAGGATGTTGAAATGAATCCCAGAGATAGCTTCTACAAATATTTCAGTGGTAAAGTCAACATCGGTAACCAGCAGTTCTCCAGAACTATTGCCCTTAGTAAGCAGGCCCATGATGATTTTAAGTTCGAATGCTCTTGCGCGTGTGAATTTTTCATACAATGCTTCTGGCAATTCCGGACCAATCATTTGGGTATATTCGATCAGTTTGTAATATTTCTGGATATAGGATTGTCTTTTTTGAAGTAAGATTAAAATCCCTTCGGTAGCTGTAGAAGTTTTTTCTACTGATTTTAACAAATCCCTGCTAATCGTATGCATCATGTTTTCGATCACACTCACATAGAGACTTAATTTATCTGGAAAATAGTAATAAAGTAATGCCTTTGAAAAAGAAATATCTTTTGCAATCTCGGTCATTGTTGTTTTTGCCAAGCCATAATGCGCAAATCTTTTTAATGCGGCATCGATGATTAAAAGTCTTTTTTTATCTTGATTTTCCATGGGGAATGCAATGCTTTATTATCTATTGGGCTATCGGCTTGAATACGGTTACAATCGGACGTAAATTATGCAAAATTATTATATAATACATTTAACATATTTATTACATAGATCAAGAAAGGATATCCATCTGTAAATACTATCAGACATATGTCCTGACAATCTTTACATTTGCGGTAAATAACACCTTTGCAGTATATGTATCAATTACAAGAAAATATATCCCTTAAACCCTACAATACATTTGGTATTGATGTGAAAGCCCGCTTTTTTGCTGAAATTTTTGAAGAGCAAGATCTGATAGCGCTGCGTAAAAGTACTGCCTTTCAGGATAAAAAAATCCTGGTATTAGGTGGAGGTAGTAATATGCTTTTTACCGAAGATTTTGATGGACTGGTATTAAAGATCAGTATATCAGGTATAGCCGCTGAATTTTCTGAAACAGATGTCATGGTAATTGCTGGTGCAGGTGTGGTTTGGAATGACTTGGTTAACTACTGTGTGGCAGAAGATTTTGCAGGAATAGAGAACCTAAGCCTGATTCCAGGGACGGTAGGTGCATCGCCTATACAAAATATAGGCGCATACGGGGTCGAATTAAAAGATGTTTTTGAATCTTGTGAAGCATTTGAAATTGCCACAGGCGAATTTAGGAAGTTTAATTATGCTGATTGTCATTTTGCTTACCGGGATAGCATCTTTAAAAATGAACTTAAAGGCCAGTTCATTATTACTTCAGTAGCTTTTAGATTAAATACCAATGATAAAATCAACTCTCAATATGGAGCAATACAGGCATTGCTTGCAGAAAGGGCTATCGTAAAGCCAACTATTGGCGATATCTCTTCTATCGTTTCAGAAATCAGGGTAAGTAAATTACCAGATCCATCTACAATTGGAAATGCAGGCAGTTTCTTTAAGAATCCGGTGATTGATAAGTTAGCGTATGAGAAAATCAAAGAGCAATTCCCTGCAATGATTAGTTATCCTGCTCCAGATGGTAAAATGAAATTAGCAGCGGGATGGTTAATTGAGTCTTGTGGTTTTAAAGGCGTAGTAGATGGCCATACAGGTACATGGAAAAACCAGGCCCTGGTTTTAGTTAATCACGGTGGTGCAACAGGAAAAGAAGTGTATAGTTTTTCGGAGAAAATAATAGACACTGTGCAGGAAAAATTTGGTGTAAACCTGGAACGTGAGGTAAATGTTTTATAATAATCAGGTTATTCGTTAATTTAATTCCTTAAATAAGTAACTAGGAGTAAAAAATGAGTTTTTGGTACATATGTTGTATAAGTAAGTGTATACAAGATTAAACAAACCTGGTAACGCCACTTTTAAAATCCTGTTTGTTTGTTCATTAACCTTAAAAATTAAACATTATGACCAAAAACGAATTTAACCTACAGCTCCACAACCACTCGGTTTCTTTACAGTCATTCGCTTTAAATTTTACTAAAGATATTGAAGATGCAAACGATTTAGTGCAAGATACCATGTTAAAAGCTGTAACTTATTACAGCAAGTTTAAAGAGGGTACTAATTTAAAAGGCTGGTTGTTCACTATTATGAAGAACACGTTTATTAATAACTACAGACGATTGGTTAAGACAAATGCCTTAATTACAAAATCTGAAGATATATCTTCTGCAAACCTTCATTATAGTGCTACGAAAAATACAATTGATAGTAAATTTGTAATTGGTGATATCAACAAAGCACTAGCTACTTTACAACCAGAATATTATGTGCCATTCATCAAGTATTTTGAAGGATATAAATACCATGAAATTGCTGATATGTTAGAGATTCCAATTGGAACTGTAAAAACAAGGATTCACGTAGCACGTCAGATCTTGAAAAAATATCTGAAAACGTATTCTAAAGAAATTTTAGGAACAGATATCGCTTAGCGATCGTCTTTGCATTCCTTTTAAAAAGCGCTTAAATTGATTTTTAAGCGCTTTTTATATTTGTGCCTATTTTTATTGGATGGAAGTTTTTTAGGTTGAATGCATAGGTGTGAATGCTGCATTGAGCAAAAAGAAATGGTTTAATGCGTTCAAAAGTATATTTTTGGTCTTCAGAATATGCTTTTAAATGAATTATACTTATCTATTAATTAACCTGGTGCCCCTGCTGCTAGCGGTTTTACTCTTTTCCCAAAAGAAAACAGAATTTGTAAAACATAGCAAATTCATCATTCTTGCAGTCTTAATCAATGTTTTCGCTTTCTCTATTCCTACAGAGTTTTTAACGCAGCTTAAAGTAATTGTATTTAATCCTCCATATTTAACGGGTATGACTTTGTGGCAACTTCCTATAGAGGAATTGCTGCTTTCGTTGTTTCTTCCAATAGCTGGGATAGCAATTTATGATTATTTAAATAGCCGTTATCCAGACAATACGTCCGATAAATACAGTCTTGCCGTCAGTAATATCATGTTGGGTATTTGCATTGCGATGCTATATTTTGGCTACCAGAAATTATATACAGTATTTACATTTTCTATTTTACTGGTTTTCATCCTATATATTGAATATGTGAGTAAGATTAGGTTCATGTACCGGTTTTATCGTGCTTACCTGGTTTCATTAATTCCATTTTATTTAGTGTATGGCCTGTCCACTTCTATTCCTGTTTTGCAATATAATGTGTCTGAAACGCTGAATTTTAATTTAGCCCATATTCCTTTTGAAGCCCATTTTTATTTTATGGGTATGTTACTGCTGAGTATCTTTTTGTACGAAGTTTTTAAAGCCAGGGCACGCCGGTAATGGATTTGCCAGAGTATACTAAACAGCAGCTGGCTTTGCGAAACGGTCAGGATAAACCTCAGATATGGGTAGCTTACCTGGGGCTAATTTATGATGTGAGCGAAAGCAGGTTGTGGAGAAACGGTAAGCATTATGAGCATTGGGCCGGACAGGACCTGACTGATGAACTGGCCGATGCACCGCATACAGAAACTGTTTTTGAGAAGTTTACTGTTATTGGGAAATTAAAGAATTGAAAATGATATTATCGAATACCTAAAGTATTAGAATCGGGTTGAATTTAAAAGGAATGAGCCCGATGCAATATCGGGCTCATGTCCAAATAATTAATTTCGTCTAAACTTTTAGTGGTAGTCTAAAGTGAAAACCGACTTTTTTTGTATAGACTGGTGTTTTAAAATTGTTAACTAAGCTTCTATTTTAAAAGAACTTAAGTTTACAAATTCTTTAATACGCGCCGCAACTTCTTCTTCAGTCAAATTAAGGATTTTCTCTGTTCCAAATTTTTCCACACAGAAGGATGCTAATGCAGAACCAAAGACAATCGCATTTTTCATGTTGTTGAAATTGATTGTGCCTACTTTAGCGAGGTAGCCAATAAATCCGCCAGCAAATGTGTCTCCAGCACCTGTTGGATCAAAAACTTCTGCTAATGGAAGGGCAGGAGTAGAGAATACCTGATCTTCGTTGAAAAGTAGTGCACCATGTTCACCTTTTTTAATGATCAGGTACTTTGGTCCCATCGCTAGTATTTTCTTAGCGGCTTTTACTAATGAGTACTCTCCGGAAAGCTGACGCGCTTCTTCGTCATTGATCGTTAATACGTCTACTAATTTTATGGTTTCCAGTAAATCGTCCATGGCAACGTCCATCCAGAAGTTCATCGTGTCTAGAACAATCAGTTTAGGCCTGTTTTTAAGACGTTTAATGACTGTTTGCTGTATTTGTGGAGTTAGATTGCCTAACATCAGGTACTCGCAGTCCTGATAGCTCTCTGGGATAATTGGGTCAAAGTCTGCTAATACATTTAATTCTGTGATTAAAGTATCTCTGCTGTTCATGTCATTGTGGTATTTACCTGACCAGAAAAATGATTTTTCTCCTTGTTTTACCTGTAATCCTTCGGTGTCAATGCCATGTTTGGTGAAGGTGTCTATGTCGTCCTGATGGAAGTCATCGCCTACTACTCCGACGATTTTTACTTTATTGCAGAAGTAAGAAGCGGCTAAACTTGCATAGGTAGCAGCGCCACCAACGATTTTATCTGTCTTTCCGAAGGGAGTTTCTATAGCATCGAATGCTACAGTCCCTATGATTATCAGGCTCATATGTTTTATTTTAAATTTTTTTCAATATTTTTCTCTACAAATATTGCATAAATAATTTAAAAGCCCTAATATTGCATTCCCAAAACGAAGTAACGCTTTGTGTTCTAAACCAAAGAAAAAGGACGTTTTAGGGATAACCAGAGTACTCCTTCTTAGCTCAGCTGGTTAGAGCATCTGACTGTTAATCAGAGGGTCGCTGGTTCGAGCCCAGCAGAGGGAGCAGATTAAAAGCCTTTCAGTGTAAACTGAAAGGCTTTTTCTGTATAAGTAGAGGGCCTTGTGTTTTCTAAACCGCTTAAAAACATTTTAATTAGAGCAATCTTATTAAAATAGCCAGCACTCCTTCTTAGCTCAGCTGGTTAGAGCATCTGACTGTTAATCAGAGGGTCGCTGGTTCGAGCCCAGCAGAGGGAGCAGAATTTAAACCCCGTTTTTCGTAAGAAAAACGGGGTTTTTTGTTTTTATGCGATTTTTCCCTATTCATATTTTATGGTACTTAATCATACCTGTATCAAGTTCAGCAGTGAAATATATTGAACTTCCCGGGAACTCGTCAACAATACGTCACCAATTTCAGAGAAGAAAATGTGCCGCGACAACAACTCGTCACAAATACGTCACCAGTTTTATCTTAATGACAAGTAGTATGAGTTCAGTAACTAAAGTTGAGGCCCTAATTTATAAACACAAATAGACTGGCACGACTGTTTTTTTATTTTAGGTATCATTTGGCATTCTATAAAGAATTTGAGATTATAAATTTGGCGAGCTTTATATTTTTATAGCTCGCCAAAAGTCGTAAATTCATATAGATTTGGCGAGCTATCTATTTTGATAGCTCGCCAAATCTATATATGTTTGCTGAAGAATATTAATTTTAATGTGATATGGAAAACCTTATTCCTGACAATGGTCACTACTTATGGTACGAAGGATAACATATATAAAACTGGGCTCGTACAAAACGAGGTAATTATGGACGATTTGTTCAAAGCATAGAGATATAAAAAAGCTATTGATGGTTTTTATTTTTAGGCGATTTTTCCCTATTCATTTTTTATAGTTCTCACCGGGGATTAAGGATCAAGATTAAAGCTCGATACCAGTTCGAAAAATGGGAGGGTTACAAATGGATCACCTGAACCAGTTTTTGATACTGATGATGATAGAAGTTATTTCCAGGTTACGCATTACATACAGCCAGAGTTTGCTGTTAATGCTAATACATATAAAAAAACCAAAAATATAATCCGCGAAAGCTCATGTCAATATGCACCGTAGTATTAGCCTGCAATTATTTTCAATTTAAATATTGCTTTTTAAACTGACTAGGACTCAATCCTGTTTCCTTTTTAAATAAGCGTGAAAAGTACGGTGGATTCTCAAAGCCCAGCAAATAGGAGATCTCGTTAACTGTTAAGTTCCCTTGGTTCAGTAGGTTTTTCGCCTCAGAAACCAGGAAGATCTGTATCAGATCCATTGCTGTTTTTCCGGTTTCTTGTTTTAGCAGATCACTGAGGTAACGGGGGGATAAGTTGAGTTCATCCGCAAACATGGCTACTGTAGGCAAGCCTCTTTCCTGTAGCAACCCATTTTCAAAATAGGCATTTAATGCTTTATTAAATTTAGTGACCGTTGTGCCTGAATGTATAAAGCGGTTTAGAAACTGTCGCTTATAGAAACGCAGGGAATATTTCAGGATTGACTCGATGTGTCCCAGAATAATGTCCCTTGTAAATTCGTCCTGATTATTATGGTGCTCAGTGGCGATCTTCTCATACAGTTCCCATATGATTTGCTGCTCTTTAGAAGAAAGATGTAGCGCTTCATTCAGCTCATAATTGAAAAAGCTATATTTTTTTATTTCCGTATGCAACGAATGTCCACTCAGGTAATCTTCATGAAACCAGATTTCGAAACCATCACCATCCATCGCTATGTCCTTCATTTGCAAGGTCTGATGAGGCTTTAAGAAATACATTGAGCCGCTCTCATGGTCATACCGTGTTTTTCCATATCTAATCTCTCCAGAACTAAACTTTTTAAAAGCAATAATAAAGAAATCGGTGGTCACCTCATAACTAGCCACATTACGTAGCGGATTACAAGTCAACAGCGTTAACAGCGGATTTTCCGGTTCTGGATATTGATTACAGCGATGAACATCAGCCAGACTTTTGAAATGCATATTTTGATAATTAATCAGCCTAAGCTTAATGCAAAGGCTGATTGTTAAATAAAATTACAGTTAATTTATCAATTAAAGACCGTGCGCCTTAACCGAAACATCTTTCCAGTTATCCCAGGTGTTTAGCCGGTCTGCATAGAAGCGTTGTGCCAAAGGCAGTGCATTCTTCCCAAGGATCAACCGTAATGGGGGATTCGATGTATCCACTAATTGTAGAATTGCTTCGGAAGTAGCATTTGGATCTCCATAGGCATCAGAAGCTGAAAACTCTGGTAACGCATATAATTCAGCTTTCATATTGTCATAAGCAGCAATAGGATTACTCTGAACAGAAGAAGTATTGAAATCAGTAGCATAACCATTAGGTTCTACAAGGGTCACATAAATACCAAACCCTTTCACTTCCTGTGAAAGTGCTTCGCTAAGTCCTTCCACAGCAAATTTCGAAGCACTATAGATCCCTACTGTAGGGAATGAATAAATACCCATTGCGCTTGATACCTGTATCATATGGCCCCTTCCCTGAGCCCTCAATATGGGTAATGCAGCTTGCGTGATCCACAGGGTACCCAATAAATTGACATCAATAATGTCCCTTACAGCCTGTTCTTCAAGTTCTTCCACTGTACCAAACAAACCTGTTCCTGCATTATTAATCACCACATCAATATTTCCAAAATGAGCTTTAGCTTTTGCCATCGCATCAAAACATGCAGCCCTGTTAGTTACCTCAAGTTCCAGCGGTAGCACAGCACTTCCATACCTGTCCACCAAATCTTTTAATCCGCTCAAACTTCTTGAAGTGACCACTACTTTGTCACCACGTTCCAAAAAAGCTTCCGCCCATATCTTTCCAAATCCGCGGGATGCTCCCGTAATAAAAATTGTTTTCGACATTCTTTTACTATTGTTTACATGTTTTTGATAAGACAAATTTACCCTGATGACCGTCACAAGATTTATACATAATACCGGAATAAGGATACGTTTTAACGGTAATATTTATTAAAAACCATACATGCCACCCGAAACGCCAATTTGCTCACCTGTAATCCAGGCTGCGTCATCGGAAGCAAGAAATACAGCAGCTTTTGCAATATCTTCAGGCCGGCCTCTGCGGCCAAGGGGTGTTTTGGCAATAAACATTTTTTCATATTCACTGCCAGAAGTTACACCTGCACTAGCTGCACCTTCTGTATCCGTAGCGCCCGGCAAAATAGAATTGATACGAACGTTCTTTACACCCAGCTCTTTCGATAATGCAATCGTCATGGCATCTACTGCCGCTTTAGTAGCAGAGTACAGCGAGGCGCCCGGAAGCGGGGATTTGCTTGCGCCCGAACTGATATTGATAACATTGCCTCCCTTATCGCCAAACGCCTTTAACGATGCCTGAATAGTCAAAATAGGCCCCAAAACATTGACGTTGAAATGCTGATGAAAAGCTGCTGCCGATATCTGTTCAACAGGTAAGTATCCTTGATGGACCGCGTTATTTACAAGAATATCCAACGGGCCGAAAGCCGTATTGGTTTCTTCAAATAGCCTGATCACATCGGCTTCATTCGATACATCTGCTTGAACGGCAATAGCTAAGCCTCCGTTGTCGGTTATCTCCTTAACCACCCTATCTGCACTTTCTTTACTTGAGGCATAATTCACAACTACTTTTGCGCCTGCTGCTGCAAAGTGTTTTGCAATAGATGCACCTATCCCTTTTGATGCACCAGTAACTACCGCTACTTTATTTTCTAATTTACTCATGATTTCTAAATGTTAATATATTCAAATTCTTCAGGTATAATTTTCGCTCTGAAGTATATCCAAAGATGCGACCCTGTAACGAACTGTATATTGACTTGAATCATTAAGTGCCTGTGATTTAGGGCAACTCATAGCTGTGACCTAAATCACATTAATTAGATAACTAGTTATATAGAAGAAACTTAAGATAAAAACTTGCCCAATATTTTATTTCAATACCGGATTCAATCCTTGCTTAAAGATCTATTTGAAAGAGTTTTTCTTTAACCTGCTCAAAGTTTCCCGGGATAAACCCAGATAAGAAGCAATCATATTTTGCGGGAACCGATTTAGGAAATGTGGATAATTGCGAATCAGATCCTCGTAACGCTCTTCAGCCGTATAGCTCATCGCGGCTTGCATTCTTTTCTGGTTTGCAATGGTATAATTTTGATTGATTACGTTCGCCATCGCTGAAAACGCAGGTATATGCTTAAGAAACTCCTCAATTTGCGCATTGGTTGATTGCAAAACCTCCAGGTCCTCCAGCGCTTCAATATTAAATCGGCTTGGCGTTAACAGGTAAAAGCTTTCAAAATCGGCCAGCCACCAATTTTCCAGCGATAATTTTAGAATATTTTCATGTCCTTTTTCGTCTACTGTAAAGGTCCTGGCAGATCCTTTTATAACAAATCCTATATATTTGCATACATCTCCTTCTTGCAAAAAGTATTGTCGTTTTCTAAGTTTTTTAGGCTTGAAATGTGCCATCAGCAAATGCTTATCATCCTCAGAAAGCAATTTGCCAGATGTTTCTTGAATGTAATCGAAAAGTGCTTCAAAATTGGACATCGTTCAATGATATAATTATTTGCAATTTACTCAAGCTGCCTGATAAAAGAAAGAAAAACAAACATTGTAAATCACTCCGTATAATTAGCGGCGTAAAGCAGGATATATATTTGCCGGGTAAAGCTTTCCTATCATAGCCAATTCATTTAATGCTTCCCCATATTCCTTTATCACTTACCAAAATTCCTGATTTACCTGCCCAAATGATCTTTTAGCAAATTCTTATTTTACTTTTGAGGTAGAAGATTTGCCTATGGAACCGATAACCAAGCTGGATAGTGTAGCTCATTTTAATGAAGAAAGGGGACAGGAAACGCTCCACCCATTAATTACCTTATTAGACCAAACCAAATCGAACCCGATCAGGGTACATCGCTTTTTATCAGAACTTTACATTGTCTTTTTTAAGCATGAAAAATGCGCTGATATACTGTATGGCCGCAGCCGGTATGATTATCATGAAGAATCGCTGCTGTTTATCGCACCTGGTCAGCTCGCAGGATTTGAGCAAGACGGTACCTGGATACAGCCAAATGGCTGGGCCCTTGCTTTTCATCCGGACCTGATCAGGGGAACTACCTTAGGGAAGACGATGAAGGACTACCATTTTTTCTCCTACGAAGTGAATGAAGCACTACATGTTTCTGTGAGGGAAAAGCAGATTTTACTAGAATGTTTTGGGAAAATAGGGGATGAACTTGCACACCCTACAGACAAGCATAGTCGTAAACTCATCGTTTCCAATATAGAATTGTTGCTGAATTACTGTGAACGTTTTTATGACAGGCAGTTCATTAGTAGAGAATATGTGAATAAAGATGTATTAAATAAGTTCGAAGAACTGATTGACAATTACTTTATAGCAGACCAGCGTTTAGCAGGGCTGCCAACCGTTGCTCTCTGTGCAGAACAACTTCATTTATCTCCAAAATATTTTGGTGACCTATTCAAGAAAGAAACAGGTCAGTCTGCGCAAGAATACATACAAAATAAGGTGATAGCAGTAGCCAAAGAAAGGATATTTGACACGAGTAAATCGATAAGTGAAATTGCTTATAAAATGGGATTTAAATATCCCCAGCATTTTACCCGCATGTTTAAGCAGCATGTTGGACAGTCTCCACAAGAGTATAGATCATTAAATTAAGATACACATAAACTCAATCCAATGAGAAAAAAACTCCGTTTTTCAATAACAATTGCACTGTTATTTGTAATATCTGTATCAACCACCAAAGCACAGGAAAAAGATAATCGCATGACCGCATTAAATACGCATCAGCAAAGTTTAGCTGCAATATCAGCACTAACCGCAACGGGAAATTTACCGGAACTGAAATCTGCCCTAAACAGCGGGCTCAATACAGGTCTTACAATCAATGAAATAAAAGAATCACTTGTACAATTATATGCCTATTGTGGTTTCCCCCGAAGCTTGAATGGCATCAGTACATTGATGACCGTATTAGAAGAAAGAAAAGATAAAAATATAAAGGATCTGGAAGGTAAAGACGCAACACCTGTAAAGGATAGCAATAAGTACCAATCTGGAAAGCGTAATTTACAGCAACTGACTGGAGTGGAAGAGAAAGGCCTTAAAACCGGAGCTAACGCTTTTGCGCCTATAATTGACATTTTCTTGAAGGAACACTTATTTGCCGATATCTTTAACCGTGATATTTTGAGCTACCGCCAGCGGGAATTTATCACTATTTCTGCATTAGCCGCAATGCCAGGCGTAGAGCCTCAGTTAAAAGCACATCTATCGATGGGTAAGAACACAGGCATAACAGACATACAGCTAGCAGAACTTGCTGGTGTGATCGAGATAAACGCAGGCAGGACACAGGCAAACATTTTAAGAAAGCTAATTGCTCAACCTGAATTACCTGTTTTACAGTCTGATATGATGGTGAGAATATCTGAGATTGAAATTATTCCGGAATACCTGGAAAAATATAAAAGCATTCTTCAACAGGAATCATCACAGTCTGTAAAACTTGAGCCCGGTGTTATTTCGATCTTCCCCATGTACCAGAAAGAAAATCCAGCGCAATTCAGGCTTTTGGAGATTTATGCCAGTAGAGCAGCATATCAATCCCATTTGCAGTCAGCGCATTTCAAGCATTACAAAACTACTACCTTAAAGATGGTGAAAGCACTGAAGCTGGTAGATATGGCTACACTAGACCCTGAAACGATAGAATTGATCTTTGAGAAAATAAAATAAAACGTCAGTTTTTTATTCACCTTATTCTGCATGACAATGATCAGGCGATAGGCCGGGATGCCAACACTGACAAAGACGCTTAAATTGTTATTATTATGATTTAAAACTTGCCAGTTCAAGCCTTTTAATGCAACTTTGATGCGAATTGAAAACGCGCAATAAAAATATACTGAGAAAAATCTCTAAGCTGGGCTCCCTGCTTCTGGTAACCCTTTTTCTTTCAATTTCCGTTATCCAGGCTTTGCACAGTCACAAGTTCAGTGTGCAATCCGAACAAGCTTCTGATAGCAGCGACGAAACAGTTGCTGAGGCAAATTCCTGTCAGCTTTGTGACTGTCTGGTCCATAAACAAAGCAAGCAATTACTTATTGTTTATGCGGCACTACTAGTTATTGCTGTTCCAGATCCCGTTACTTTTCAACCCCACAATTCTGCAAGTGACTACAAATTTACCCTTCAAGGTTTCATCAATAAGGGTCCTCCAGTACTTTACTGCTAAGCAAGTCTTCAGTTTTACTGATTGATACTGCATCCTGTAGCTCTTAGATGATGCTATAGCAGTTACTCAATTTTCTTTTTTTATTAAGCTGTGAAGTTTGCGTTTGCATAATCTTATATCTTTTTAGAGATAATAGGTGGATTGCCTGCTTCCTTGAATCCTAAGCTTAATTTTAATTGAAGAATACTATCATTTTGCTGCTGCTTGCTGCGGTTACACCTCATATCAGAATTTTCGTTTAACTGATAAAATCAGTGTGTCAGCTCCTATCGTTGAGTTTGCCTAAGCCAGATCAGTTTTCGTGATCCCACATTAGGCAGGAAAAAACTCCTGTTGCATACATCTTGAGTTATTTTTAAGCACAAGTATTTTACAGCCTGTTAATTACCTCTACCTATAAGGACTTCCACCTGGGGGATACCTCTTTATAGCTTAATGTATCAGCCTCTTTCATCCATATATCAAATAAATCACTATAAATTAAACATTAACATTTTAAAAATGAACACTACAAAAACACTACTATTATTTTTTCTTTTTGCTGTCAGTTTAACTGCTTGTAAAAAAGACAAGGTTGAGGCCACACTTGCTTTACCAACGATTGAGAACCTGGAAATTGGTTCAGGCAACAATGGGCAGGGAATTATTGGCAGAGATTTTCATCTTGATATGGATGTTACTGCTGGGGATAAAATCAACACTGTCCAGGTGCAGATCAAGCAAAAACCCGCAAATACTTATGCAAGGGACTGGTCTTTTGAGCTTACCTGGACGGAATTTAAAGGCGCAAAGAATACAAATGTTCACAAGCATTTTACCATTCCGGCAGATGCACCGATAGGGCAATATGATTTTATCATTAAAATCGATGATGAAAACGGCGCAATAAGAGAAGAAAAACGCGATATCACACTCGTTAGTGCAGAAAGCCTTCCTGTTAATCCACAAATGTATTCCTTAATGCTGGAGAAAATTGACAAAGGATTTCTTTATATTCTCAACCGGGGATTTATGTTAGGTGATGATAAAGGTTATGCGAAGAACGAAAAACTGAGAGCTTTTGCCGATATCAGTAAAGTGAAAGACCAGGGTATGATGTATACCCTATTGATCAAGAAAAGCGCTGGTCATTTACCAGAATCCGTTGACAAAATCGATTTTTCAAAGGTAATCGTAACCGACTTCAGAGCACACACCGGATTAACAGCGATAGTAACCTTCACCAATTATGCCGGCTTGCCGAACTACAGTCCAAAGGAGTTTTCAATCGGAGCTTCCCTTGACAACAATATTCCGGCAGGGGCAATTAGTGGTGGAAAATCATGGTCAAATGGTGAATATTATTTTGGCGTGGTTTATACCAACAAAACACATAACATGAGTGCCCATTATTATGTTCCACTAACTATCAGCGGTTTTTAAGTATTACAACAGTAAATTTAAGCCAAAGGGACGATGAACACTGATCATTGTCCCTTTGCTATGAGTTTGCACTGGTATCCTAACAAATTCCTTTTCCAGGCTAACTAACAATCTTCATTTTGGCTACAACCAGATCCAGTTTGGTTCATATTCAAAAATCCTTTAGGCCCACCTTTGTGGTGTAAATAACAAAGGAAATTATGAAAACTATATTTATTACTGGTGCATCAAGTGGATTAGGCAAAGCCACCGCATTACTTTTTCAAGCTAAAGGATGGAAAGTAATTGCAACGATGCGAAAACCTGAAAACGAAACAGAATTAAATCTATTGGAAAACGTGATTTTGTTGCCCTTAGACGTTACCAACATTGCACAAGTGCGTATAACGGTGCAAAAAGCAATTGAACTCGGTGACATTGATATTGTGTTCAACAATGCAGGATATGGACTTATTGGACCGGTAGAATCAAACTCAGAACAACAAATCCGTTCTCAATTTGAAACCAACTTCTTTGGGACGGTTTGGGTTATCCAGGAATTTATTCCTTACTTTAAAAATAAAATGGGTGGTTTATTCATCAATACAACTTCCCTTTGTGGTTTAACATCCAACCCGCAATCAGCTATTTACAATGCTTGTAAATGGGCATTGCAGGGACTTGCCGAAAGTATGTCTTATGACCTGGCACAATTTGGCATTGGAATCAAAAATGTAGCACCAGGGGGGATAAAAACTGAATTTACTACAGGTATGCAGGTGACAGAAGATAAAGCTTATGCAGCGACAATGGCAAAAATGATGGAAGGATTTCAGGACGGTACCTTGATGGAATTTACTGAACCAGCCGAAATAGCTAAAGTTGTATATCTTGCTGCAACAGATGAGGAAGATCAATTGACCTACCCCGCAGGAAATGATGCAGTACGGCTTTATGCCAAACGCCTTGCTCAGGGGCCGGAAGCTTATCGTATAGCGCTGACTGCCTATCTTAATTTGAAAAGTCCATATAAACCGATAGCGGTTTAAACGAATCATCATGGCATGGAGATTAATATATTCTTCATGCCATTAAGTTTACTATCATGAAATCAGAATCAAAACAACCGGTCATTTTCAATTCCATATCAGCACTACACAAGGCCCTTGGTTTACCGAAGCCGCTTCATCCCTTAATTAGCCTGGTAAACTACAGCGATGTTAAAGCTGATACTGAACAACTGGAGAAAGGAATGGTATTTAATTTTTATAAAATATCCTATAAAAAGTCTTTCACCGGACAAATCAGATATGGACAGCATTATTATGATTTTGATGAAGGCGGGTTATCTTTTTTCTCACCGAACCAAGTGATCACCGCCTTAGATGGAGAGGCTGACTATGGTGGACATACTTTACTCCTCCACCCTGATTTTCTTACAGGTTTCCCTCTGGGTCAAAATATTAGAAATTATGGTTTTTTCGCTTACTCCGTTACCGAGGCGTTATATCTTTCTGAAAAAGAAAAGAAGGTGATCATTAATCTGTTTGATAACATTGAAACTGAACTGGAAACCTCCATTGACCAGATCAGTCAGGAAGTGCTGATTTCACAGATTGAACTGCTGTTAAATTACAGCAAACGGTTTTACAGCAGACAGTTTATTACCCGTAAAACTGCAAGTAATGACCTGCTGATCCGTTTTGAGACATTGCTTTCCGAATATTTTGATAGTGATCAACCGTCATTATCGGGCTTACCCACAGTGGTACATCTAGCCGAACCATTAAATGTATCGCCACATTACCTTAGCGATATGCTTAGAACTATTACAGGACAGAATACGCAACAGCATATCCATCAAAAGTTAATTGAAAAATCTAAAGAACTCTTGTCAACAAGTAATCTGACAATTGGTGAGATCGCTTACAAACTTGGATTTGAACATCCACAATCCTTTAACCGTACGTTCAAAAAGAAGACTAATTTATCCCCCCTTGATTTCCGGCAGTCATTCAACTAAAGAAATATTTCAATCAACCATTCCCATCATCATTGACTATTTTATAATCAGAATTTGCCTGTTATATAGGTGTAAATAAAGTGTTTTTTGTAATTATAAATGACTGTAAAGTCATTTTAAGTGTAATTAATTGCATTTATATCTTAGTTTATAATTTACAAATCAAATATTTTATTGAAAAATAAAATATATAAATATCTGTTTAATAGGTTGTTGTTTGTTTTTGTTTTTTATTGTTTGTCAGTATGGAGTAAACATGGTCTAATAGTAAAAGTTTATTGATGTAAATCGTAAATATGACCAAAAAGTCATTTACATTTGTGGTGTTGATGTTTGAATTGATTGGCGAAAAAACAAAAAATCCTTCATCACTACATAGATACATCTCCAAATTCATTAACAGCAGGCCTCCACAGGAAGCTCTGATAGCTTAATCAATCTTTAAAGAATTATAATAATGAGAAAACTTGAAAATAAAGTAGCAGTTGTTACTGGCGGTAATAGCGGGATTGGTTTAGCTACGGCCATTTTATTTGCTCAGAGTGGTGCTAAAGTTGCCATAACAGGTCGTGATCAAAAAACACTGGAACTTGCTGTAAAGGAAATTGGTAATGATGCTCTTGGGATCATCAGCGATGTTTCAGACATTAAAAATATAGAAGCTTCCTACAAGGAAGTAAGCGATAAATTTGGAAAAATTGATGTCCTTGTCGTTAACGCTGGGGTTTACATCGCCGGGACACTTGTTGACTTCACTGAAGAGCAATTCGATCAAACTACAAACATCAATTTTAAGGGCGTATTTTTTTCAGTTCAGAAAGCATTGCCCTTCCTCAATGATGGGGCATCAGTAATTTTAACTTCTTCTTCGGTAAGTGATATGGGGGTAGCAGGCGTATCTGTTTACTCGGCTACTAAAGCTGCAGTGTATTCCTTAGCTAAAGCATTTTCTTCAGAACTATCCGACAGAAATATTCGGGTTAACATTCTTTCTCCGGGCCCTGTAGAGACGCCTATTATGAAACGTGGAGGTGCTACAGAAGAAGAATTAGAAGCGATAAGAACATTTGTAAGTGGAACAACATTAATCGGCAGGCTGGCAGAACCCCAGGAAATTGCAGAAGGATTTTTGTATTTAGCATCTGATGCATCAAAATACATGCTGGGCGGCGAACTGTTGCTTGATGGCGGTATGAGGATTAAATAGAATTATAACGAATATTCATATGAATAAAGCAGAAAAAACAAGGCAATATATTATTGAGAAATCAGCGCCTATTTTTAATACCAAAGGGATATCGGGAACTGTAATGACTGATATCATGGAAGCAACCAAGCTGGCCAAAGGAAGTCTTTATGTTCACTTTGAAAATAAAGAAGAGCTTTCTTACGCCGCTGTTGACCACAATATGCAAATCCTAAAAGAGATATCCAATAAAGTGATTAAAAAGCACAAAACTGCAAGAGGTAAGATTATAGGGTTTCTAAATTTATTTAGCGACCCGCTTAATCACCCGGTTTACGGAGGGTGCCCGATGTTAAATTTTGGAATGGAGGCAGATGATACCAGCCCAATCATTGTTGGTAAAGTTGGTAACATGATTAAGGAAGTTCTGCAAGAACTGAAGGATATTGTAGACACAGGCAAAGCAGAGGGAGAATTTAAAGCAGACTGGGATTCCAGGAAATTTGCTGTAATGGTTTTTGCATTGATGGAAGGTGGTAATCTAATTAGCAGAACGACTAAAAATAATGCTCAAATGAAAATTATTGTGCAAATTATTAAAGATGAAATAACTAAAAATACGCGCTAATATTTGCTCAAATAAGTTCTGGTAAAATGAATAAATAGTCTTTCGATTCAAAAAATGGGTAGACATTAAGTCAAACCGGTTACATTTTCAATGAAATCACATGGAACCAGAGAATATAGAAATTTTAATAGAGAAAATCAGGCTTTTGATGCCATCTTCTGGTTTATGGCCAGTAACTGTGATCAGTACAAATAAGGATGAGTTGAAAGGATTAAGTTGTGAACCCCATATTCTTGCGGAGCACCAGCTTCTTTTTCTGAGAAGAACAGATTTCAACATAACTGATCTGGTAGATTACCTTTCAAATACCGTTGATTTCCTTACAATTCCTGTCGATAATAAAGCTAATTATCTGGATTTCTATACTCAAAAGATAAACAACAAGTCTGACTTGATAAATTGGAGTGGGAAAATTGCCAGTTTAAGCATCGGTTTAGCTATAGGGCTATCTGAACATCTTGATTTGTGCATATCACCTATTGAGGCAAACCTGACCGAGCTTGACGAACACTTTCAATTTGACAACCGAAACCTAAAAGCTCATCAACTATTTGAAATTTATACCTGTTCTCATTGTAAGCACTAGATGTGATATACTCCCAGTCTCAGTATTCTATCATTTCTTGATTAACATTGACTGAAGAGTATATAGGTATGCAAGTATACTTGTTAAGCATTTTTAGTGCTATGCGCCAGGGCTTAAATTTAGCTAGAAAGAGGCAAGGTAATCCAGGTATTGTTGAGTACTCTTGTCAATACGTTCCGTTGTGGCCTGAAATTCCATTCCATAAAAAATAAAGGCCGGACGGTAATCAGCCTTGATGTAATCAAAAGTTAGTTCAAATGGAGCTAGCAAATGCTCCATCGTGTACTTGTACCTGCCCGTTGGCTGGTAACCATCCTTGTCAATGCCTGTACTGATAGCGAGCGCAATTTTTTTGCCGCTCAATTTATAATCACTATTCGGCCCAAAAGCCCAACCCTCAACCAACACTTCATCAAGCCATTGTTTTAGCAATGGAGGGCAATTAAACCAAAAAAACGGAAATTGAAAGACAATTTTATCAAAGCTTTCCAGAAGTTGCTGCTCGCTTTTAACATCAATTTTACCGTTCGGATAAGCTGCATACAGATCGTGGACTACATATGTTTCAGGGAATTTCCTCAGTTCATCCATCCACCGTTTGTTTACTACAGAATGCTCAAGGTCGGGATGGGTTATAATAATTAGTGTTTTTAATGGACTCATGTTTATTTTTTTAAAAATTGTATACTGTCATTTGAAATTATTTACCAATCAAAAAGACAAAATTTGCTTTTCCTGTAATTCCATGAAATTAGGTTCAGATACTGATAATAGGTCAAATGACCTAATGCAAATATAGGTCATTTGACCTAAAATACACTGCTTAAATATTTTATTTTTACTTTTACCTAAGATGGACAAGAAAGAGGAGCGATTAAATCATATTTTACAAGCAACCATAACTTTACTGAGTAAAGAAGGAGCTGAAAAACTTTCGATGAGGAAAGTAGCCAAAACTGCAAACTTGTCTTTAAGTAATCTTCAATATTACTATAGAGATAAAGATCTGCTGTTAATCGCTACAGTGAAATTTTATTTTGAAAGCTGCAAAGAAGAAGTAACACATGCCATCAATCTTTTAACAGCCCAAAACACACCGTCTACAGAGGTTTTTTTAGTAAAGTTGTTAAATATGCTTTTAATAGAGGGTAAGTCCAGCGATCAAATTTTGATGTTTCAGGAAATATGGACTTTATCAGCAAGAAATGAAGAACTGGAAAAGGCAGTAGAAACCTATTATAAAACCTACTGTGCATGGTTAATAGACCTTATCTCTATGTTTTCTAAGGAGCCTGAGGCAATCGTAAGTTTGCTTGTTCCCTTTGTAGAAGGTTATACAATTGTTAATCATGTTATTCCGATGGATAAAGAAAGAATAATTCAGATGCTGGTAAAACTTATGATGACCATCAGTCACAACTAACATCTCCAGCTTTCCAAGCTTCAGCATTTGCTTTATAAGGCGGGAAAGATGTCACCATCCCCAAACACCTGTGTATTTTGATCAATATGACAGGAGAACCACAATGCCTGATCAACCCCTATGGGCAATAAATTAAGCCGTTAAAATTTACGGCCTATGAAGCTCAATATTCAATACGTAACCCTTATACTTCTTCTAATTTCAATAGGATTTTGTGATGTTTTCCCCAAATTTTTAATTGTGACCAAATAGGGATTAATTCTTTTGCTACAACAGTCAACTCATAATCAACTCTTGGCGGAACTTCAGCGTAAACAGTTCGTTTCAATAATCCGTCTTTCTCCAGCTCTCGTAATTGTAACGTTAACATCCGCTCTGTAACTCCTGGTATTATTTTTTTTATTTCACCAAAGCGTAACTTGCCTTCTTCCAGGTTACATAGAATGGGCAACTTCCATCTACCGCCAATTTTACAGACGGCATATGTTAAATCGCAGCCTTCAGTTATTAACTTTTCGTTCTGCATATTCGTAGAATTTTCCTTTCTTATCCCCATTACTTACAAATTTGTTAGTACCATACAATTATATGTATGATGTGCAAAAGTAAAGGTAGCAGATAACTTTGCAGCATAATATTAAAATATTTTTGATTATGTACTTATCTGAACAGGTGAAAAAAGCAATAGATTATAATAAATCGATTGATGTACCGGACATTGATGATGAATTGGCAGCCAGCAGGATTTTCTATGAAAAATTTATACCAATGGCTGGCGAGGAAGAAACTATCTATAAAGGGTTATCCCATATGCCTTCGACGTTGATTACCATCGCAGAATATGATCCTTTGAGGGATGAAGCTCTTCTTTATGCTGATAAATTAAAGGAATCTGGCGTAAAAGTAAAGCAATCATTATATAGAGGAATGGTACACGGTTTCTTTCAAATGGGCGGGATAATCGATGACGGTAACAGAGCGATTGAAGAGACAGCTGAGTTCCTGATCCAAAATTTTAATAAATAACGAGATGAAGAAATTTGCATATATCGGTTGTCTCGGCTTTATTGGAGTGATCACCACGGAGTTTGGAGTTATTGGGATTTTACCACAAATAGCAGAACACTATCAGATAACCATTGATAAAGCGGGCATCTTGTTAAGCGCTTTTGCATTGGTTATTGCGCTCACCGGGCCCTTTATGACCTTATTTATGTCAGGCTTTGACCGTAAGAAAGTTATGCTTGCTGCCATTTTAATGTTCCTGATCACAGGAATTATAAGCACGTTCTCACCGCCATTTTGGTTATTGATTTTAGTAAGGCTTTTACCTGCTTTTCTACAACCAGTATATATTGCCACGGCTTTATCTGTTGCCGTATCACAAGGTGATAAGGGGAATAAAAACGAGCTAATGAGTATTGTTTTCAGCGGCGTGGCTATTGCTATGGTTACGACAGTTCCCTTAGCAACCTATCTGGCCAGTCTATTTTCCTGGGAATACTCATTCGCTGTGCAGGCAGTTGTTAGTGGGGTGGCTTTTTTAGGTATTTATTTGGTGTTACCATTAATGCCCGTAAGAGAAAAAAAATCATATGGAAGTCAGCTGAAAATATTAACCCAACCTACTTTTGTCATTAGTACTGCAATGAATTTTTTCATGATTTCGGGATGGTTTTCTACCTACAGTTATTTTGCAGATTACCTAAACAAAGCAAAATATATGGACGACACTATGGTTAGCTATATGCTTTTTATATTTGGGTTAACAGGCCTGTTTGCCAATTGGGTTGCAGGCAAAATGCTTAATAAGAGTGTGACCAAAACTACGGCATTTTTTCTTTCAGGAACAATTGTCATTCCTGTATTACTGCATTTTTCAGGAGGTAACACAGTGGCTACTATTATCGTTATCGGAATTTGGGGTTTCCTGTATTCTCCAAGCTTTTTAAATGCATCTACCTACATGATTTCATCAGTTCCAAAATCGTTAGAATTTGCCAATAGTTTAGCTACATCCTTTGGCAATCTGGGTGTTACTTTAGGGACAACTGTTGGCGGCTGGATAATTGCAACCATGGGAGTAACCTATACACCTTGGCTAACAGTGATTTTTGGAACTTTAGCTTTCATTATGATGGCCTGGAGAAGCTATTTGGAGCATACTGATAAAAGTAGAACAAACTGAACCAAGATACCCCGGATAAAATAAAATTTGGGCGTCATTCCTATTTTTTGTTTAAAAGATCCTGCTAAAATCCTGTTGATATTTAAAACCCAATCGCTGGCTATAATATTTATGGTTTTGGAAGAGTCAAACCTACGTGTTTAAGCTTTAAGCAATTTGCTGTCTTGGAAGCAAGTGGGCGTAATTGATAAAGAACCGGTTTAATTCATCATCTCACAAAACATTATCTATCATATCCCCATTTTTATAATCCCTCAAAAGTTTCAAGCTTTCTTAATATGGAAGAAATATTGGAAGCTTAGTTTTGAAAAAAAACAATCATCAAAACAAACAGGGCCCCATCTGTAACCACCTTACTCGCCTCACTAAAAAAAGGTGATCATCTTGCTATGGAATACCTTTACCAAAAATATTGGGAAGAGGTGCTTGACACTGCATTTAAAAGAGTGCGCGATGAAGAAATTGCCCAAGACCTTACACAAGAAATTTTTATCTCCATTTGGGAAAACCGGGAGCGTCTAAACATTGAAGGCAGCATAGCCGCATATTTTAAAGGCGCTGTTAAGTATAAAGTAATCAACTATTTCAAGTCTTCCCTGGTAAAGGAAAAACATAAAGCAGACATCGCCCTGCTTACCAGGGACCATACCGCCGCCTCCGCAGAAAACATGCTGCTGTTAAAAGATTTAAATCAGCAATTTGATGAAGCACTGCTGGATTTGCCAGAAAAAATGCGCGTCATTATTTCTATGAGCAGGAAACAAGAAAAATCCATCCAGGAGATTTCTGAAGAACTAAACCTATCTGCCCAAACCGTAAAAAACCAAATCTCTTCCGCATTAAAATTACTCCGGGAAAAGCTTGCCTACACCCTGATATTAATCATTCTTCTGCTCTTAACATAAGCTTAACGCAACCTTAACTTTTTTCGTTAGTACCAATCGCTTGCTGAGCTGACAGGTATATAGATGACAGAAGAAGAGCAAGCAAGAGAACTGCTTAAAAAATATGCAGCTAAAGAATTAGACCCTGCCGGAATAAAAATAGTAGAACAATGGTACGCATCATTTGAGCAAAGCCCTGCTCAACTAAATGAAAGCAGAAAAGCAGCAATCAAAGAAGAAATGCTGGTGAAGCTTCAAAAAGCAATGGCCATCCATCCTCAACGCAAAACCATTCAACTTGCCCTCATTTTAAAAATATCTTCCATCGCTGCGGCAATACTGGTCATTTTAGGAATTGGTATTACCCTTTGGCTACCTGCTGAAAAATCAAAAGCAGCAGAGAAATTATTCTCTATTTCTACAAGCGCCCTAGAAAAGAAAAAAATCACCTTATCAGACGGATCAGAAATCTGGCTTAACCCGTTATCCCGCATTTCTTACCCACAGCATTTTAGTGCCATTAACCGGACAATTGAATTAACAGAAGGAGAAGCATTCTTTAAAATCGCCCATGAAGAACAACGTCCTTTTCTGGTTAAAACATCAGATCATCTCATTACAAAAGTTTTAGGTACCTCTTTCGGTATAAAATCTTACAAGGCCAGCAGAAGTATTGATGTGTTAGTAGCCACGGGAAAAGTTGCGGTTGGTAATTCAAAACAGGTATTTGCCACTTTAACAAGAGGACAGCAAATATCTTACGATAAAGAAAATCAGCGGGCGGAGGTAATGTATAAGCCTGCGCCAATTGTGAAGCTTGTATTTGATAATATCACCCTGAAAGAGGCGCTGAAAGAGCTTGAATATGCTTATGATATTCATATTAAGTTAGAAAATCAATCATTAAATAACTTGAAATGCGAAGCCACATTCAGCACAAACCAGCAGCCCTCAGAAATTCTTGACATCCTGTGCAGCCTTCACCATTTAAAATTCAAAGAATCTGATGATCATAAAACCTTTAAAATAGATAAGCTATGAAGAGATAAATACTAATCATGAAACCGGTACTGATCAGATCAGTACCGGAATACTAAAGCCGGCCTCTACGCCAATAGCAACTGGCTTATTTTAAACACTTAATGTTATAAAACCCCTAAATATATGAAAACACCCTCATTTAAGAGGTCACCCGCTCTTTATAAAGCTATGAAATATTCAATGTTAACTCTTTCTGTCCTTTTAATCTTTTGCGCAGCACTTACCGCCTCGCCGATTATGGCCCAAAAGTTAGATAAAAGCACGGTTACTATTAAAATATCTAAAGGTCAGCCAACAAGCCTGATCCTTAAAAAGATAGAAACTAGCACTGGTCTTCGTTTCGTGTATAATCCAGACCTGATCGCTAACCAAATCAGATTAGTAAATGGTTCATATGAAAATGAAAAAGTTCAGGATCTGCTAAATAAAATGGGTTTTCGCGGTGCTGAAAAGGGAGATTACGTAATCCTGAGCAAGCTACCAGTATCCGTTAAAACGATTTTACGCGTAGTTACAGGAATGGTGAAAGACTCTACCACCTTATCTGGTATGCCTGGCGTAACCGTTAAAGTATTGGGTACTCAAATGGGTACTACAACCGATGCAGATGGTAAATACAGCATCAGTGTAGCAGACAATGCAGTACTTTCCTTTTCTATGATCGGCTTTAAAACAGTTACTGTAAAAGTAAGCAACAGCCCGGTAATTGATATTATTTTAAAAGAAGACAAATCACTTTTAACAGAAGTAGTCGTTGTTGGATATGGATCACAAAAAAAGGCATCCCTTACCGGGGCAATCAGCTCGGTGTCTCTTGATAAATTATCTTCCCGCTCGCTAAATAATGTTGCCGAAGTACTTGCTGGTAAAACACCGGGTGTGATGGTGACCAATGAAGGTGGTGACCCCACATCTGCTCCACGTGTAAACATCAGGGGCGCCGGTGGTATCAATGGTGAAAGCCCGCTGTATGTAGTTGATGGATCTTTATTTACAGGTGTGCCACAACTAAATCCCAATGATATCGAGTCTATCTCCGTATTAAAAGACGCTTCATCCGCCATTTACGGGGCAAGAGCATCAGGTGGTGTAATCTTAGTAACCACTAAAAAAGGTAAGAATGGTAAACTTCAAATTAACTTTGATGCTAAAGTTGGCCAGCAGAGCGTATGGAAAACACTAGATCCTTTAAATGCTCAGGAACGTGCTACGGTTGCGGCTACTGCGGCAAAGAATGGAAATTCAACTATTCTACCTGCATTTGACCCAACAAAATATGCAGACGGATTAATTACAAGGACCAACTGGATGGATGAAATATTCAGAACAGGAATGCTTCAAGATTACAATACCTCTATTAACGGCGGTAACGATAAATCTACTTTTTACATGAGCTTTAACTACCGTAAGGCAGATGGGATTGTATTGAACACACATGCACAGCGTTATAATTTCAGGATCAACTCTGAACACGTCATTGCTCCCTGGCTTAAAGTAGGTGAAAATCTATCTTTTAGCAATACCAATGGAAACGGTGCTAATACTTCCAGTGATTATACAGGCGCACTATTGTCAGCTATTTATTACCCTACCAATGGTACCCCGTATAATGCAGATGGATCTTTTGCAGGTTTGCCAGGTGGACAATATGCTGGTGACTACGGTGATATTATCAATCCTGTTGCTGAGTTGCAGCGGATGGATATCAATAATCCTACAAATGTATTAATGGTAAATCCTTATGCTGTGCTTACCCTGGCAAAAGGACTTTCTTTTAGGTCTAACTTAAGTATTACCAACTCATTTAATAATTTTAAAAGCTTCACCCCGAAGCGTCCGGAAGTAGGGAAGCCGGTATTAATTAATATGCTGGAAGAGCGTACTGCCCGTATAATTGATATCCTTGCAGAACAAGTATTATCCTACCGTAAGCAAATAGACTTACACCAGTTTGATTTTGTTGGTGGCTATTCTTATCAAAAAACAACCAACAGATCATTAAATGTCTCAGGAACAGGCTTTGATAATGAGGCACCTGGATCAAGGTATTTGGTCAATGCTACTACTTTTCAGCCTGCACAGAGTGCGATGAATGCAAGGATAATTTCTTCGCTGTTTTTAAGAGCGAATTATAATTACGATGAAAAATATCTCTTATCTTTAATAGGCCGCCGGGATGCGACTTCGATGTTATCAAAAGCTAACAGAACCAAGAATTATTATTCTGTATCTGGCGGATGGCTGATGAGCAAAGAGAACTTCCTGAAAGAAAGTACCTGGTTAAGCGAATTGAAATTAAGAGGAAGTTATGGTAAGATCGGTAACTTGGGTAGTTTAAGTCCAACAGATGCGAGTCCATTGTTAACCCCTGTACAAGCTTATTTTGGCCAGACACCTGCTCTTCATAATGGTTATGTGTCTACGGTATTGGAAAATCCAAACCTGCAATGGGCAGAATCTAAGCAAACCAATTTCGGTTTGGATCTTGGGGTGTTAAATAACAGGCTGACCTTAAATGCTGATTATTTTATAAAAGATACAGATAAAATGATCCTGAACAAGACTTTGCCGGGAACAGCAGGGTTGAGTACACAAACAATTAACGCAGGATTAGTAGAGGATAAAGGATTTGAATTAGGAATTACCTATAACAGTAATCAAAACAAAGCTTTTACCTATTCAGTAAACGCGACCCTCACAAAAATAAACAATAACGTGGTTCGTTTAGCACCGGGACTAGAAAGTATCGCGGTAGCAACAAATTTCAGAAATGAACTCGCTCCTTTAATGATTAAAGAAGGCCAGCCTTTATACAGCTATTATGTGTTAAAAACACAAGGGATATTCCAAAGTCAGCAAGAAGCAGATAATTACAAGAATGCCAGTGGAAACAAGATCCAGCCCAATGCTAAAGCCGGAGATTTTAAATTTGCCGATCTGGATGGTAATGGTGTGATTGACGGAAAAGACCGTTATTTTGCAGGCAGTGCTTATCCTGATTTCTCTTATGGATTGAGTTTTAATGCAGCTTATAAGAACTTCGATATCAATATTTTTGCCCAGGGTGTGACGGGTAACGAGCTTTTTAATGCGGTGAAACGCACTACTTTTAGTGCCAGCGGACCTTCTTACAATAAACTTTCAGGTATCCTGGATGCCTGGTCTCCTGAAAATCCGGGCGGAAAAGTGCCAATTATATCAACATCTGATGCCAATGGAAACTTTAATGCTTCAGATTTTTATGTAGAAGATGGATCTTATGTGCGTCTGCGTAACCTTACTGTAGGTTATACCTTCCCTAAAGTGATCAGTGATAAATTTAAAACAGGTGCTATCCGTGTATATGCCACTTCAAATAACCTGTTCACGATCACTAAGTATTCAGGTTTTGATCCGGAAATTGGAATGGATAACAACGGTCTTGATGTAGGCCGCTACCCACAGGCAAGAACTTTCATGTTAGGCCTTAGTTTAAGTTTATAATCATAAATAACAGAAAAAATGAAACACAGTATAAAATATATAGCAGTAGCAGCTTTTGCCATTTTAAGTAGTTGTTCTAAACAATTGGATATTGTTCCGGAAGGTGCACCCTCTGCCCAAAATTTCTGGAAAACAAAAGAAGATGCCATAAAAGGCGAGGTAGGGATGTATGCCAACTATAATGATGAAAATTATTATGGAAGGGGTATGTTCTGGTTTATCAACGCAAGTGATGATATGGTTACCGGAAGGAATAAACCAGAAGGCGATAATATCAAAGATTTTAACAGGAACTATATTGGCGGTGGATATACAGAATCACAATGGTCTATCCGTTATGCCGTTATTAAATTAGCCAATGATGTGATTAGAAATGTGCCTGCTATTGAGATGGAAGAGAAACTGAAAAAACAGATTATAGGCGATGCTTATTTTCATGCCGGGCTGGTTTACTTTCAGTTAGCGGCAAACTATGGAAATGACAAAGCAGGCGTACCCATTGTTACCCCCGAGTCTGATCCAGCAATTGCTGTGCCCCGCGCGGCCAATGTAAATGCAAACTATGATTATATTATTGAGTTGCTGTTAAAAGCTGCAGACAACCTGCCGCTATTCTCAGAAATGGCTGCCGCAGACTATGGTAAAGCACATAAAACAGCAGCATGGTCTTATTTATCTAAGGTTTACCTGTATAAAAAAGATTATGCAAACGCTAAAAAGTATGCGGATATGGTGATGAGCTCTGGTCAGCATGAACTGGTTTTAACTAGTTTTGCTGATGCGTTTAAAGCAGCTAATAACTGGTCTAAAGAGTATATTTGGTCTGTTGTATGTACGCCAAGTGGTGGTGGTACAGGATGGGGAAGTAAATTACCAGGTGTCATGTTAACTAACAAAGCATGGGGTATATACAATGGATGGGGTTATTATTTGCCAACCAAAGAATTGTATGATTCTTATGAAACAGGTGATCAGCGCAGGGAGGCAACTATCTTAAAACCGGGTGATAAATTCATGTTTTTTGGTACAGAACGTACATTCACCAAAGATGCTGGTGCCACATCTAACTACCAGTTTAAAAAATATATGGAGCCTTTTACCTATGCCAATCCAATTCCTCTTCATGTAAATCCGAATGGTGATAATGGAACTACCGATCTAAATGTTCCTTTAATGCGCTTTGCGGAGGTTTTGTTAATCAAAGCGGAAGCAGCTATTCAGCTCAGTGGGGCCGGTGCAGGTGATGCAGAATTAAACCGCATCCGTTTGCGTGCAGGTTTAACTGCAAAAACAAATATGACCATAGCTGATCTTAAGCGTGAACGCCGTAATGAGCTGGCCGGAGAATGGGCAGACCGTCACCGTGATTTAGTAAGATGGGGTGATGCACAGGCTACTTATGCTAAACCCTTACATGATTATGATGGTGCACAAATATGGAAGGCAAGAACTTTCAATCCACAGGTGCATGATGTATGGGCTGTTCCTCAAAAAGAAATCGACAACAGTAATGGGGTCATTAAACAAAATACCGGATGGTAAAAAATACAATTATACTCTTTTCCCTGGGCCTCTGCCTGCTGTTTAGCAAGGCAGAGGCCCAAACAGGGTTATCTTTTAATAACGGGCATAGTCATAATGATTATCACCAGAATATTCCATTATTAAGCGCTTATTATGCCCGCATGGGTTCTATTGAGGCTGATGTTTTTCTTAAAAATGGTGAGCTGTATGTTGCGCATGATACCACTGAAATTAGTGCAGATGCTACTTTAAGAAAACTTTACCTGGAACCGCTGGCAAAATTCTATGCGAAAAATGGAAATATGCCTTATCCAAATACTGGCCATAAATTGCAGCTGGTTATTGATGTCAAAGAAGATCATCAGCATGTTTTAGCCGTTTTAATTAAGGAGCTTAAAGCTTTTAATACTATTTTTGATCATACTAGAAATCCCAACGCGATCACTATTGCTATTAGTGGTGATGTACCTGCACCAGCTGCATTTAAGAATTATCCTGCGTACATTTCCTTTGACGGCAGGCCCTATATTGACTACACGCCAGAGCAGCTGCAACGCGTGGCTATGATTAGCGATGATATCAAAAATTATACAGCATGGAATGGTAAAGGAACGCCCACCAAAGAAGATGCGCAGAAGTTGAAATCAGTCATTGAAAAAGCGCATAAACAACATAAGCCATTTCGGTTTTGGGCCACACAGGATAGTCCAAATACCTGGGTAGAACTGGAGCGGATGGGAGTAGACTGGATCAATACCGATCAGCCAGAAAAGCTGCATGATTTTTATCAGCATAAAGATAAACTGAGCTATACCAATCCAGTGGCTTATCCTGTTTACCGTCCCACTTACCAATCTGACGGTATAAAAAAGAAAGTTAAAAATGTGATTTTGCTGATTGGCGATGGAATGGGCCTTGCACAGATTCATGCCGGCTGGATAGCCAACCACGGAAATCTTAATATTACGAATATACAGCATAGTGGTTTCTCACAAACTGCGGCTTCAAACTCTGGAAACACGGATTCTGCAGCAGGAGCCACCGCTATGGCGGTAGGTGAAAAGACCAATAACAGGTATATCGGCATGGGGCCGGATGACAAAAGCAGAACTAACCTGCCTGATACTTTAGCACCTTATGGTCTAAAAATTGGGGTAATTAGTTCTGGTGATATTACAGATGCTACACCTGCGGCATTTTATGCGCATCAGCTAGACCGCTCTTTTAACCAGGCAATTGCAAAAGATTTTTTGACCGGACATGTAGATGTGCTAGTTGGTTCTAATGAAAGAAGTTTTCTTGCCAACGCAGATACTACGTTAATGTCTGCTATTAAGGATAAAGGATATACCTGGAGCAGCTCTTTAGCTGATTTTAAAAAGCAAACCCAGGGTAAGCAAATAGTGCTGTTGCCAGATAGTGCTACCCGGCCGGTAAAACAGGGTAGGGGCGATATGCTGCTGCAGTCTTTAAATAAAACTATTGAGCTGTTAGCTGACCGTAAACACGGATTTTTTATCATGGCAGAGGGGGCACAAATTGATTATGGAGGGCATGCCAATGATTTGCCTTATGTAGTTACCGAATTACATGATTTCGATAAAGCGGTTGCTGCGGCTTTAGCTTTTGCAGATAAAGATGGAGAGACCCTGGTATTGGTAACAGCTGATCATGAAACTGGAGGACTGACACTGCTGGAGGCTTCAGCAGAAGAAGGGCGTATTCAAGGTGAGTTCAGTACAAATGACCATACCAATATTATGGTGCCTGTGTATGCGTATGGTCCTCAATCTGATGAATTTAGAGGTACATATCCGAATACAGCTATTTTTCATAAAATACTGAAGGTATTAGCGCTTGGCAAGTCTAAAAAATAAGTTTCTCTCCGATAGCTATTGACGGGTTCGCCTATCTTGGTTTGAATCAAAGAAACTGGATGCTGTTTAAATAGAGCAAGTCAAATAAAAGCCCCGTTTTTTTTTCAAAAAACAGGGCTTTTATCGAGTTAAATATCATTCAGTATTATTTTTTTATTGCCCCAATTTAAAATTAGGGTCCAATGCTGGTTTCTTCACCGTCTCTGCCACTTTCCAGCCAGTAAGATACATCCAGTCAGTCATTTTTTTCAACTTCGGATAATTAATCGTCTTCGCTTCATCCCTTGGCGTATGATAATCAGGGTGGGTAAGCGTGGTGAAAAATATCGCCGGATATCCAGCTTTCACATATGGAATATGGTCACTGCGGAAATAAAATCCTTCCCTATGATTGGGGTCATCCCAAGCCTGGTCCAGTTTAAATTTAGGTCCTTCCGCATTCGCAGAAAGTGCCGCATTAACCAGTTCCGGAGAGTTCCTGTGCGCAGGATTAGCACCCAGCAAAGCTGCCGAATCGATGTGATTATTACCAATCATATCTCCATTTAACACCGCAACAATACTTTCTTTAGCAACAGTAGGATGTTTTGCATACCAATAAGCTCCAAGTAAACCCCGTTCTTCGGCACCATGCCATACAAATAAAACTGATCTTTTTGCAGGTTTAGCCTTAAATGCACGCCCTACAGCCAGCATAGTCACACATACACTCGCATTATCATCAGCCCCATTATAGATGGAATCTCCGGCCAGCGGATAGCGCACGCCATCATGATCCGTATGCCCGCTATACAAAACATATTCATTTTTAAGTTTTGGATCTGCTCCTTCAGCTTTAGCCACCACATTCACAGAAGGATATTCAAATCTTTCTATATTCAGTTCAATATGAATCCGTTGCCCATCTTTTTTTACCACATCTGAAAAAGCAGCTGGTAACCAGATCACCGGCACTTTAGTGGTAACTTTTGCATTTACACCACCTTCAATATCATATAATCCCCGCGAAAGGTTCACCGCATATCTTGGAAAAAAGGTCTCATCAATCGTCTCATCAGACACCACAAAAACTGCCGTTGCACCCTGAGCGATTAGCGCTGCCGATTTCTTTCTGATCAGCTGTAAGATATACCTGCGCGGGTTTGTTTGCAGATAAGGATCACTTTCCCCTTTAAAGGAAACAATGATACCCGCAGCCTTTCCTTTAACATCCGTTTTATTATTTTCAGTATCGCTGATAAACACCAGATCTGCATCAAGTTTAGCAGGAGCAGTCTGTAATACCGCTGCATCTTTCCAAAGTTGTAAACTGCGGTTCCCAATCGTTACCGAACTATTGGCGGCAATCCTGTTTCTCCATAAAGAATAAAACTGAAAATACGTACCATCATCACCCGCAGGCTTCAAATTAGCTGCGCGTGCCTGATCAGCTAACCATGCCGCGGCTTTCAGTTCATCCAGTGTTCCCGCTTCTCTGCCACGGAAATGGTCATCAGCCAAAGCATATAAATCACGTTTCAGATCACTTTCCTTAATCGCTGCAATCCCATTCTTCTGCTGTGCAAAACTGGCTGTATTTACCAGTAAAAGCGTTGTAAAAGCTAATAATGTCTGTTTCATTTAAGTATTTATTTATTGTTATTAATTGTTTTCTTGCTGAATTTTCCGGTAAACAACTGCTACCAAATCCATGTCTTTTACTTTGCGTAAAGGTCCCAGTTCAATTCATTAAGTGGGGTAGCCATTTGTGTAAAAGCAACCCCTTTATCAGCCGCAACAGGAAGTTCAGACAAACGGTCATACCTTCTTAAATCTACCCAGCGGTGTCCTGCCGGCTCATACCATAAAGAATACCTGCGCTGGAACAAAATCTCTGTAATCAGCGCTGCAGTAGTCAGCCCGCCGGTATAATTGGCCAATCCTGCAGCTGAACGAATCCTGTTCACCGCTCTCACCGCATTGTCAAACTGCTGGAGCTGTGCACTCGCCTCAGCATAAATCAAGATCAGTTCTTCATTCTTTATATAAGTAATAGGAGCCACATTAGTTGCCCAGCGGTTATCCTGGTATTGACTGCTTAAAGGCACTTCACCCTGTGTATTGGTCAACACGGCGGTTCTTTTAAAGAATTTGCTGCTCACCCTCAAATCCCCCGGAAGAGCATTTTCGATCAGCGATGGATGTACTACCGTGATGGTAGCCGGGCTCGCATTTAAAACGTAAAAAAGCGGGTTATAAGTATCAGGCGGTGCAGCGAAAGTATGTGCAGGACCTATAGATAAACTTCCGTTGATGTCAAAAAAAGATTGCGATAGCGCATCCAATGCCCCTTGCCAGTCTTTCTGATAGATTGCTACACGCGCAACCAATGCACGGTTCACTTTCATTAATCCGGCTGGCGTATTCAATCCGCTATAACCAGCGCTCAGCGTAAAAGGTAGGGCAGAACCTGATTGTGTAAGTTCTGAGTAACCCTCTTCCAATACGCCCCTAATTGCAGTTAAAGCCGGTTGATATTTTACAAAAGGGCCTGGACGCTGCTCATCGGTAACATCTACACGGATGCCATTCTCATATTGTGAATTAGCCGGAATAATAAACTGGTAGCCCTGGATAGTTTTGGCAAAACCCAGGTACGCATGTTTCTGTTCTTCAGTAACTGAACCCGTATTGGCTATCGCACTGATCAGTAAATTAGCCTGTTTAATAGTCACATAAGCCGAAGTGAAAGCCGCATCTACCCCAAAAAAGGTAGAGTTAGGCAACCTGCCACCCTGTCCAAGCCAAAATTGGTTATACCGGGCATCCGTACGGTTAAAATACCAGATCTCTCTTCCAAAAACTCCATACGCATTAGAGGCTGTGCCTATATATGCTTTACTGCGCACTTCTAATCCGGTAACCAGGTTCTGTAACTGGCCAACCGTTGCATTTTGCGTCACACTAGAAACTGAGGGGTTATTCGGATCTAACTGATCGTCTAATTTGCAGGAAGACAAAATGATTGCCGCTGCAAGGAATATATATATAATCTTATTCATCATTTTTGCTCTTGGTTAAAAATCTATTTTGAAATGAAGGAAATACCGTTTTACTGAAGGATAAGGAAAAAGGTCGGTACCGGTATTTACGGCTTGTGTTCCAAAATTGGAAACCTCTGGATCATAACCTTTATATTTAGTTACAGTGAATAGATTATTTGCTGAAACACCAACTTTTAGCGTGCTGATCCATTTGGTAAGCCCTTTAACTGGTACATTGTAATATAGACTGGCTTCTCTCAACCTCAGGTAACTGGCATCCTGGACATATACACCTGCTCCACCTTTTCCTGGCCTGTCTTTCCCGTTAGGCACGCCATCATTGTTATAATCTTCGTTCCAGTCTGGCGTTGTACCTCCATTGTCTGTATTAAAAAGCGTAGTATTGATGTTGTCACCACCTTTTTTCCAATGGATCAGGAATGAAAGTGTGTAGTTTTTGAGAAAAGTAAATTCATTAGTTAATGAGGTCTCAAAATCAGGCTGCGAATTGCCCCAAACCGTATATACCCCAGCTGAAACCTCTGGAGCACCAACAATGGTTGTTGGAGAATACCCCTCTTTGTATAAATAGGTTCCATAAGGAGTTCCAAAAGCACCTGATAAATAAGAAGGGATATTTAAACGGGTAAGCTCAGTTCTGTTTCTCCAGAAAAGTAACTTACTGGTCCAGGTAAAGTTTTCCTGGCTAACTGGCGTACCAGCAACAGAAATCTCCAAACCACGATTGACCAGATCTGCGGCATTTACTTTTTTAGTGGAAAGGCCCGAAGAGTATGCAAGGTTAAGGTCCTGGATTAAATCAGTTACCTTTTTATTGTAATACGTAACTTCCAGTGATAACCTGTTTTTAAAGAATCCCAAATCTGCACCAAATTCAATCTCTCCGGCACGTTCAGGTTTAATGGCAGAATTACCACTAGCTGTAGAAAGTACAGAACCTATTTTCCCATCATTTACCACAGGCGTTAACGCGCTAAATACATTTCCGTAAGAAGCTAACCCACCAGTTTGTCCATAAGCAGTACGAAGCTTAAACTGGCTGATAGCCTCTATTTTCCAAAAATCAAAGTTAGTCAGGTTGACGGCCAGCGATGCTTTTGGGAAAGCATAATACTGGTTTGCATCTCCGTTTAGTGTAGATTTATCAAAACGCATCCCTATTGTACCAATAAACTGATCTTTATAATTTACTTCCTGCTGCGCTACAATACCAAAATCTTCTACCTCTTGTTTGTTCTGTAAGAAAATCTCCTGTACCGCAGATTGCGGGATCGTAGTTTGTTTAGCCACCAGTCCTCTGCCCCTGGTAATCAGCCCATCTTCTTTAGTTTTAAGGTATACTGCACCCAGCTGACTGCTAAAATTAAAGTCTTTACTTTTATGCGTATAGACTAAAAAAGCCTGCAGGTTAGTATTTACGTTATTTGCCTTACCTACAAATAAATCGCCTGGATTAGCCTGTGCAACTTGTGATTGCAGGTCTTCTGGCATCGAGACAAAAGTTTGCCCGGTATAATAATCCACGCCACCTTGTACAGAAAGTTTTAGTAAGGATGTGTTATTCTGAAATAACCTGGCGGTGATAGAGCCAGATTCAATAAACCTGTTCACAGATTCATTGTTCTCAGATTTATCTCTTAATGCCAATGGATTATCCGCAGAATAGGGGCTGCTTGGGTAATTGCCCGCAGCATCTGGATAAGGATTGAAATAATTTGGGATATATGCAGCCGTATACCCCATACTTGCTGTACCATTTCCAGTTACCCCACGATTGCTATTGGTATTCAGAAAATTGGAATTTACTGAAAAATTTAGCCAGTCATTTAGTTTATGATCCAGGTTAATCCGGATAGATTTTCTTGAAAAATCGGTATTTTTAATAATCCCGCCCTCTGAGCTGGTATTTCCAGATACATAAAAGGTGGTTTTGTCATTACCCCCAGAAACATTTAGACGGGTATTCGTAATTAATGGTGTTTCACCATAGAGGATTTTCTCCAGGTCGTAAATATTTCCTGAAGACTTTGCTGCATTATATTTAGCAAGTTCTTCTGCTTGTCTTGCTGCCGGAAAGAACACTTTAATTTTATCCCCATCCCAATCTGCACTACCCAGGTAACGCTGAACTTTTGCGATCCCTACATCTTGCGAAAGGCTGATCCGCGTTTTACCTGCCTTTCCTTTTTTTGTCGTAATAATGATTACACCAGCATTAGCCCTTGTTCCATAAATTGCTGATGCCGACGCGCCTTTTAATACCTCTATATTCTCAATATCATCGGGATTGATATCCGCCAACCTGTTTTGGCTATCATCCTGGGTAGGGGAATTAATACCTATCGCATTACTTTTCCCGTTCCGCAAGCTATTGTTATTTAGATAAACTCCATCTATGATATACAACGGCTGTGATGCACCTTGTAAAGAAGAAATTCCGCGTAGCTGTACAGAAAGACCGCCACCTGGGGCACCACCGTTGGCACGTATATTTGCCCCTGATAATTTTCCATATAAGGCTTTATCTACCGTTTGAGGGGTAGTAGAGCCCATTAATTCTTTTGCAGAAATGCTGGATACGGCATTGGCCAGGTTAGACCTTTTAATGCTAGAGGCCAGCCCGGTCACAACTACTTCATTTAATGAAGAGGAGTTCTCTACCAGGTTAACAGTAATGGCGGCATTGCCTGCTTTCACTTCCTGGTCTAGAAAGCCGATAAAGCGGATCAGTAATACGCTATTGGCAGGCGCTGAAATGGTAAATTCTCCATTGTTGTTGGATACGGCTTTTTCTGTTCCGCCTTTAACGGAAATCAGCGCGCCAGGCAAGGACTGACGATCTGTAGCGGACAAGACCTTACCTGTGATTTTTTGATTTTGTGCATTGGCTTGCTGTAAATAAAAGCAGCTTAGCACAATAATCAATAGGGTTTTGTAAAATTTTCTTTCCATAATGTGTACATAAAATACCCTTGTCGGACAGGCATAGCAGTTCTGTTCCGCTGGTTAGTGGGTAGGGTGTGAAAAAAATAATTGGGTTTTTCCCGCCTTAGCGGATAGGTATATTAATACTGCATTTTGCCGCAACAGTATTTCCTGGCTAATTGGGGTTTAGCTGTAATCAAGTAGGAAATGGCCGTTGCATATAGTAAAAAGTTCATCGCATTCATTAATATAGTGCGAATGTATACAAAAATATTTATAATCTACTAATTTAGTATACTAATAAAATTGAACTGTTTATCTGTATAAAAGAGCGAAGGTAAATTGTCTTTGTTTGTTAACCGGATTAGTTAGCTGCACAACTTTAAAGAGAAGACATTTTTAAAAGAATTTTAAAAGCATAGAAATTATAGTTATCTTGTTTGAACTTCTGACACGGGATGTTCTATCCTGTAATTCTGAATAAAAATCATCTAATTTTCTAAATATTTCAAAACCATATACTGGCAATGTTCTGTTCATTGTTGGAACAGCTTTGGTACACCTTTGGAACAGGGTTGGAACAGCCTTGGTACAGCGTTTTGGGTAAAAACACTGCTTAATAGTCCTGTTAACACCGTTTTAGGCCAAATTAAGGCCTATGTATGACCATTTGCCGCTTTAATCCCGGATAATTTAGCTGCATTTCTAATCAACCACCATTTATAACAGCTATTAATCTTACCTCAAATTTTCTAAAAATACAGCCGGATCATGTTTAAGAAATTTATTTCTCTAAATTTATAAAATGCAGACTGTCACACTTTCCTGGCTTAAATCGCTTGATGTTTTTAACAATGTTCCTGACGCGCAGTTACAATGGTTTATGGAGATGGCCGAAGACCGTTTGGTCGGGAATGGTGAATCTTTATTTGAACGGGGCGATCCAATTACCGGGCCACACTTGGTTGTATCCGGATCAATCCATTTTTACATGGAACAAAACGGTGCAAGGCGTGAATCTATCACGATTACTGTGGGCGATATTACAGGGTATCTGCCCTATTCGAGAGGGAAAGTTGCTATCGGCTTTGCCAGAGCTGCCGGAGAATTGCAATTAATGAGCTTTCCAACGGATAAGGTTCAGGAGATGATAAAAGATCATTTTGAGCTCACCCAGGCACTGGTTCATGTGATGAGCAACCGGGTCCGTAATTTTACTGCCCAGCAACAGCAGAATGAAAAAATGATGGCCTTAGGTAAGCTTTCTGCAGGATTAGCGCATGAATTGAACAATCCTGCATCGGCTATTGTACGGGACTCAGATTCGCTTAAAAAACATTTGCGGCTAGAACCTAAAATGTTTAGGGAGATGGCACTGGTCAATATTGATGAAGGGCAAATAGATGGACTGGTCAGCAAGCTTTTTGAAATGCTGACTGTAACAGACCGCCCCAGGCTCACTTTAAAACAACGAACTGCAATGGAAGATGAGATTGCAGATTGGTTTACAGAAAAGCAAATTAACAATGGCTTTGCAATCGCAGAAAGTTTTGTTGATTTCAATTTTAGCATTGCAGATCTGGAGGCTTTATCAGCGACTATTCCGGCTGACAGTTTATCTCCTGTTTTTAACTGGTTAAGCAATTTGCTGGTTACCGAAAGGATGGTAGAAGACATTCAGCAGTCTTCCAAACGGATTGCTGATCTGGTCAGTTCGATTAAGAATTTTACACATATGGATCGCGCCCAGGTAAAGGAGTTTGCGGATATTCATATCGGGATAAAAAATACGCTGACCATGCTCGGTTATAAAGTAAGAAAAGGAAATGTCACTGTAGTGGAACAGTATGATCATGCTTTGCCACCCGTAAAAGCATTAATTGGCGAGCTTAACCAGGTATGGACTAATTTGATTGATAATGCTTTGGATGCAATGGAGCTGAATAATAAAGGCACATTAACGATTAAAACTGAGCAGGACGGAGAATTTGTACAGGTTTCTATTATTGATGATGGCCCTGGTATTGCTGAAGATACCCTGCACCGTATTTTTGACCCTTTCTTTACGACTAAAGCGATGGGTAAAGGAACCGGAATGGGTTTAGAGGTGGTTCAGCGCATTATACACCAGCATAACGGCTCAGTGAAAGTTAAATCTGCTCCGGGCCGTACCGAATTTATTGTTTGTTTTCCATTAGATAATTAAATATGAACTTACCTGTAATTTTTGCTTTAGATGATGATCCCCAGGTTTTACGTGCAATTAGCCGCGATCTGAAAACACAATATGGTAAAGAATATAAAATATTGAGCACTACTTCTGCACAAGAAGCATTGGAAAGTTTAACAGATCTCAAGAATAGCTCGGATATTGTTGCGCTTTTTTTGTGTGACCAGCGCATGCCTGAAATGGAAGGGGTGGCATTTTTAGAAAAAGCAATCCAGCTTTTTCCTAATGCAAAGCGGGTGTTGCTCACTGCCTATTCTGATACAGACGCGGCAATTAAAGCGATTAATGAAGTAAAACTTGATTATTATCTAATCAAACCCTGGGACCCGCCAGAAGAAAAACTGTATCCGGTGATTAATGATTTACTAGATGACTGGCAGCATGATTATGTGCCCGAATTTAAAGGGATAAAACTAGTTGGGTACCAGTTTTCTCCAGTGTCCCACCTGGTTAAAGATTACCTGGCAAGCAATTTAATTCCTTACCGCTGGATGGATATCCAAACGGATAAAGAAGCATTAAGTTTATTGACCATTAACAGTTTAACCCAGGATAACTTACCACTGGTGTTTTTTGAAGATGGTTCTTTTTTAGCGAAGCCATCGATCAAAGAGATTGCCGCTAAGATTGGTAAGAACCCAGAAATTATCCATGATGTTTATGATGTGGTAATTATTGGTGCAGGCCCTGCTGGTTTGGCGGCGGCTGTTTACGGTGCCTCTGAAGGATTAAAGACTTTGCTTATCGAACGCAAAGCACCTGGCGGACAGGCGGGGACAAGCTCCAGGATTGAAAACTATCTTGGTTTTCCATCAGGGTTAAGTGGTGCAGATCTTACCCGGAGGGGAATGAGCCAGGCAAAACGTTTGGGCGCTACTTTTATTTCTCCGCAATCAGTTAGTGAGATTAGACAGAAAGATGGGTATAAAACAATTATCCTGGAAGATGGACCAGAAATTTTGTGCCGGGCTGTAGTGATTACTACTGGGGTAGATTATAGAAAATTAGAAGTAAAGGGGGTGGATAGCTTTACCGGCGCCGGTATTTATTACGGAGCATCTACAACGGAAGCTTTTGCCTGTAAAGACAAAGATGTATATATTGTTGGTGGTGGAAACTCTGCTGGCCAATCTGCCATGTATCTTTCTAAATTTGCGGCAAAGGTGAGTGTGATTATCCGTAAGGAAAGTTTAGCAGCAACGATGTCGGCTTACCTGATTGAGCAAATTGAAAATACGCCTAACATCCATGTCATACCTGGTACTGAGGTTATTGAAGCCAGGGGCGATAATTGTTTGGAAGTACTCACGCTCAGTCATATCTTAACAAAAGAAACACAGGAAGTAGAAGCTTGTGCGCTTTATATTTTTATTGGTGCCAGGCCTTATACAGACTGGGTTAAGCTAAATATTATAAAGAATGACAAAGAGTTTATTGAAACTGGCCGCGAATTAAGAAACTATGAAAACTTTAATAAAACATGGAAACTTAAACGGGACCCCTTTCTATTGGAAACCAGCTGTGCGGGTATATTTGCTGCGGGCGATGTACGTGCAGGAGCAATGAACAGGGTAGCATCTGCTGTAGGTGAAGGGTCAATGGCCATCAGTTTTGTCCATAAATACCTGGCTGAGGTTTAATGTGATTTAAATAAGTTATTTAGCTTGTCTTCTATACGTTTTATACTGGTTTCAATTTTGGCTGCCATAGAAAAAACAAGGTCTGCTTTCATCTCGCGGCTCCCTAGTAACTGCACATACAGAGAAATAGCGGTGACCGGGTTTTTAAGATCGTGTGCCAGTGTACGAAGACGCTGATTGCTTTCTTGTGTCTTATTTAAGCTAACTAAGCGCATTTCCAGTTGATCCATGACTAGTTTAGCTAAGGTGTTAAGCATTTTTAACTGATGCTGGGTAACTTCAGCATGGGCTTTGCTGTCGGTTACGCTGATTGTTCCCATAATGAAACCATCTGCATCTATAATGGGCGCAGCAACATGGAATTTAATTCCCTCAGGGAGTTGCGCATGCTCATATCGTACTATTGTTTCTTTTTCACCGCTGTATAAGTCATATAAACTTGCGCTTATAGCAGTTTTATCAGTTTCGGCGTCATTTAACTGAGCTTTATGGAAAATTTCTGTTGCACCGGCAAAGCTAATGCAGGCGCGATCAGTTTCAAATAACCCAGCAGCGAGTAAAGCGATGAGATCAAAATTATTTTCTGCAGAAGTGTCCAGAATTTTATATTGATAAAGCTTTTTTAGCCTGATTGTTTCATTTTCTGGAATTATCTGACCTGGAATTTCATCATTTATCATGAAAAATAATATTTTTTTTAATCATTAAGTAGCTTGCCTATGGTGTTTAGAGCCTGTTTATTACCTCTGGGTTTATCAACTAATAAAGAAAAGGAATAATTGCAGTTTATCAAACGAAAAACTGGAGTGATTATTGTGGTTCGGTGCTACCATTAGGTGTATTGGATTTGTAAGCCAAACCTCTTATAATATTAATACCTATTCTTTAGTAACGATATGAGTGTAATAAAATTTTGCTTCGGTTTCATTAAGTTCCTGATCTCCCAAGTTTAGATCAGCAGCAATATTAGGAGGCGGTAATTATCAAATTAGTCTTTGCTGTTTTGATAGCGAACTGGTATTGCGGTACCTTATCGCAGAAAAATTAAATGCGTTGTATGCTATAACGCTATTATGTCTCTTGTTTTGATAAGCGATTAAAAAATTCTTTCTTTTAACTGCATCATCAGAAGAATCTCATCTACATATTTACGTTCATTAGCCAGCCTTGGAACTTTGTGCTGTCCACCTAACTTTCCTTTTGATTTTAACCAGTTATAAAAAGTATCTTTTGGTGCATTATGTACTTTTGGACGACATAAAGCCAGATCATTGAATCGCTTGGCATCGTAATCTGAATTGATCTCCCGAAGGGTCTGATCGAGGATATCGACAAACTTTTCAAAATTATCTGGTTGCTGGTCAAATTCAATGATCCATTCATGCCCGCCAGCTGCATTGCCTTTAAAATAAATAGGACAAGCGGTATAATCTTTAAATGCTGCTCCAGTTTCCTGGCAAGCCTTACTAATGGCCTGTTCTGCATTATCAATAATTACTTCTTCCCCAAAAGCATTAATAAAATGCTTGGTACGGCCAGTGATTTTAATCCGGAATGGAGAAAGAGAGGTAAATTGTACGGTATCGCCAATTACATAACGCCATAAGCCCGCATTGGTAGAGATAATGATTGCATAATTTTTATACAGTTCTACTTCATCTAGTGAAAGTGTTTGCGGGTCATCATCACAAAGCTGGTCCAGTGGTAAAAATTCATAATAAATACCATAATCCAGCATTAGCAGCATTTCATCAGAATTAACCTGGTCCTGGATGCCAAAGAAACCTTCAGAAGCATTATATGTTTCCAGGTAATACATGTCCTCCCTCGGGATTAACTCTTTAAATTGCTCTTTATAGGGGTTGAAATTTACGGCACCATGAAAATAAAGTTCCAGGTTAGGCCATACTTCAAGCAGGTTATTTTTACCGGTAATCTCTAATATCTTTTTGGCCAGCACGATGGTCCAGGTAGGTACACCTGATATATTGGTCACATTTTCTTTAATGGTGGCTTCGGCCATCTTTTCCATCTTTTTCTCATAATCATCCATCAGTGTAATGGATATATCGGGCGTACGATAGTATTCTGCCCACATGGGAAGGTTTTTAATCAACACAGCAGAAAGATCGCCATAATAAGAATCTTCGTTAAGCTGGTTAATCTGATGGCTGCCTCCCAATACCAATGCTTTACCAGTTAGGATCTGATTGGTGGGTTTATTATTGCAAAAGATAGAAATCATATCTTTTCCACCTTTGAAATGACATTCTTCTAAAGCTTCTGGAGAAACAGGTATAAATTTACTCCTGTCACTGGTGGTGCCAGATGATTTGGCAAACCATTTAATTTCAGAGGGCCAGAGGATATTCTGTTCACCTTGCAGCATTCGTTCTATATACGGCTTAAGTGAATCGTAGTTCTGTAATGGAACACGTTCTTTAAATTGCTTAAGGGTTTCAATAGATCTATAATCGTATTTTTTTCCCCATTCAGTATTTTCTGCACAAACGATCAGGTTATGAAACCATTCTTGTTGTACATCGACCGGATATTTCATGAAAAGCTCTATCTGGTGGACGCGCTTTTTCATGTACCAGGTGAAAATAGAATTTACAATTGCCATATTTGGTTTTGAATTATAAGTTTTTCTTACGCAGTACAAAGTTGGAACCCAGGTAAACTTTTCTTACCATCTCATTGGCTGCAAGTATTTCTGGTGTACCTGATTCTAATATTTTACCTTCAAAGAGCAGATATGCCCTATCCGTAATTGAAAGGGTTTCCTGCACATTGTGGTCGGTAATCAGGATACCTATATTTTTATTTCTAAGTTTTGCAACAATGGTTTGGATTTCTTCTACTGCAATTGGATCTACTCCGGCAAAAGGCTCATCCAGTAAAATAAAATTAGGGCTTGCCGCTAATGCTCTCGCGATTTCTGTTCTCCGGCGTTCTCCACCTGATAATAAATCACCGCGGTTTCTCCGTACTTTATGCAGGCTAAATTCATCAATCAGCTCTTCCAGTTTTTCATGGCGCTCATCTTTGGTCATCTCGGTCATCTCTAAAATAGCCAGGATATTATCTTCTACTGAAAGTTTTCTGAAAACAGAGGCTTCCTGAGCTAAATAACCTATCCCTTTTTGCGCCCTGCGGTACATGGCATCTTTAGTAATGTCCTGATCATCCAGATATATGGTTCCTTCATTCGGTTTAATCAGGCCAACGATCATATAAAAAGAGGTAGTTTTTCCAGCTCCATTTGGTCCCAGCAGCCCTACAATTTCCCCCTGACCTACACTAAACGATACGTCATTTACTACCGTACGCTGTTTGTATTTTTTTATGAGGTTTTCAGCTCTTAATATCATCTGATTTATTGATTATGAATTTTTATTGCTTTAATGTTCAGTTGTAACCGCTTTTGTTCTTTCCAGATGTTTTCTTCTACTGTATAACAAACAGAGAAAGGCACATTAGGTTGCAAAAGATTTTCAAATTCTGCAAGTCCAAATCCAATAGTTTCAAAAATAGCTGAATTTTGTTGTTTAATACTTAATTTTAAATGTTTTGCACCTACTATATATGGCCGGCCCAGGTAAACTACATTATGGGTGACAAATACAGGTGCAGGGTTCATGGGTCCAAAAGGTGCCATTTGTGCAATGATCCGCTGAAACTTCCCGTCTATCTGGTCTAAAGAAATTTCGCAGTCAATCCGTATTTCCGGGCAAAGCATGTCTTGCGTAATCGTAGCAGACACATAATCTTCAAAACGTTCAGAAAATGCGGTAATATTCTCTTCTTTCATCGTCAGTCCGGCTGCAAATTTATGGCCGCCAAACTGTTCCAGCAAATCAGCGCAGCTTAATAAAGCTTCGTATAAATCATAACCAGGTACAGAACGCGCAGACCCGGTAAGCAATCCATTAGAATGGGTAAGTACGATTGTAGGGCGAAAATATTTTTCTGTTAAACGCGAAGCTACGATACCAATAACGCCTTTATTCCAGCTTTCATTATAGACAACAGTAGTTTTTTTATTGATCAGGATTGCTGAGTCATCAATTAAGGCAAGTGCTTCTGCTGTAATGTGCTGATCGGTAACCTTGCGGTCTGTATTTTGGATGTTAATAAATAAACTTTGCTCTTTAGCCAGGTCATCTGCTTCGCAAAGTAACATTTTTACGGCTTGATTGCCATGGTCCATACGGCCTGCAGCGTTGATCCTTGGCGCTAAAGTGAATACGACGTCAGTGATGGTAAATTCTTTATTCTTACCACAGCTATCCATTAGTGCTTTTAAGCCAGTACAGGGGTTGTTGTTTAGCTTAATCAGTCCAAAATAGGCCAGGGTACGGTTCTCATCCACAATGGGAACAATATCTGCGGCAATAGAGACCATCACCAGGTCCAGGTATTGCTCATACCGGTTTGCTGGTAGCTGATGTGCCTGGCAATAGGCTTGTGCCAGTTTAAAACCGATCCCGCAACCTGCAAGTTCTTTAAAAGGGTAGGGGCAATCGTTTCTTTTTGGATCAAGTATCGCTATTGCAGCAGGCAGTTCATCTCCGGGTAAATGGTGATCGCAGATGATGAAATCTATGTTTAACGTATTCGCATAACTGATTTTATCATTGGATTTAATGCCACAGTCTAAAGCAATAATTAAGGTGATCCCTTTAGATTTTGCATAATCTATACCTGCAGTAGAAATCCCGTAGCCTTCTTTATGGCGGTCTGGTATATAATATTCTATATTTTCTGTCAGCTGGTTAAAAAAACTGAAGGCCAGTGCTACTGAAGTAGTTCCGTCTACATCATAATCTCCATAAATCAGTATATTTTCTCCACTGGCTATTGCTGCATCAATCCTTGTGATTGCTTTATCCATGTCCTTCATTAAAAAAGGGTCATGTAATTGTGACAGCTGCGGACGGAAGAAATCTTTGGCTTCTTCAAAAGAAGAAATGCCCCGCTGTACAAGTATATCTGCTAAACTGGTATCTATATTTAATTGTTGTGCAAGCAAAGCAGCAGTTTCCTGATTATCCTGTACCGCCTGCACCCATCTTTTTTCCATTGATTATTATTGTTCTTTATTGGCCTTAACGCATGCATTTTAATGCAGGTTGCCTATCTTTGCGACCGATCTGTAAATATATCATTAATTATTCTTTTGACTAATACCTACGCCATTGCAAGTTTTCACTTTAAATGAAGGTTCATATTCTGTAGCTGCCGATAAAAAGTTTGTTCCTTTTAACCCTCAGAAAGATAGCCCGAAAGACAGGCCCGGTTCCCTGTTTATCAATGTTCAGCCTTTTTTAGTAGAACTTGGCGGAAAATTGTTATTATTGGATACCGGCCTTGGATACAGCAATACCAATGGTGAACTTATCCTCCATGAAAATATAAAAAAAGCAGGGTTTGATCCCCAGGATGTAGATTATGTACTGATGTCTCATTTGCATTTTGATCACTCTGGCGGGATGGTGCATAAAGAGCAAAATAGCATGGCACTTAGTTTTCCGCATGCTAATTATGTGATCCAGCGTGGAGAGTGGGAGGGTGCATTTACCAATTCTTCTTCCTCTTACCGTACCGAGATCTTTGATTTTCTGCAGCGCAATGCGCAATTAACATTTGTGGATGATACTGGAGATTTTACTCCAGAGATTAAGCATGTCTTAACCGGTGCACATACGCCTTGTCACCAGGCATGGTTATTAGATGATGGAAAAGATAAAGTATTTTTTGGTGGGGATGTATTGCCCGAGCCTGGAGAACTTTTGAGGAAATTTATCGCTAAATATGATTACGATGGCCGCAAAGCTATGGAGCTGCGGGAAGAATTTGGTAAGCAAGCGGCAGCTGAAAACTGGAATTGCTTGTTCTATCATGGAAAAAGCCAGTCTACCGGATTTGTGACTTTGGGCGATGAAGGTGAATTTAAGATTGTATAGGCTCGATATTTTTGCCTTCAAAAAGTTCAATTAGCCTTTCAATAGAAAGTGGTTTAGAAATAAACCCTTTCACTGTTTTGTAGGTTTTTGCTTTTTCAATATCGTTCTCATACACAGATGAAGAGAGCATATACATGTCTACATCTTTTTCTATGCCCATTTTTTCATAAGATTCTAAAAATTCCCAGCCATTTAAAACTGGCATATTAATGTCAATCAGGATCAGGTGTGGAAAAGGCTGGTTACTGTCTATCAATTCCTTTAAATAATCTATAGCCAGCTGTCCATTAGTTTTTGCCACCATTTGCGCTTCATAGCCTGTCTTTTCTACAATTTTTTTAATGATGAAAATATTGATATCGTCATCGTCAATTACCAGTAGATTAATTTTAGCGCTCATTAGATACGGAGTTTATAGATTATGGATTATAAATAAAGATATGTAAAGTAATTATTACTATGGCCTTTATTTAACAAAAAGAGGACCATTAGTTCATAATGATCCTCTTTTTGTTAAAAATATTTTTTATTTCTTTGCAACAAGCTTCACACTTAGCTCAAACTCATCATAAATTAATTTATCGCCAATTTCAGGGAAAGAAGATTTTGATTTGAATTTGATCCCGTATTTAGTTCTGTCTACGATGATTTTTTCAGCAGTGGCAGTAAGCGTACCATCAGCATTCCATGCTACTACAGCATCAAATGTAATTGAATTAGTTATGCCTTTAAGTGTTAAATCACCAGTTACTGTTGCGTTAGCACCTTTAGTTGCCACTTTTTTAATTACAAATTGAGCCGCTGGGAATGTAGCTACACCAAAAAAGTCATCTGCTTTTAAATGTTTTTCCAGGTTAGCACTGTTATCCGCATCTTTTATAGAAGCCATGTCCATTATAAAACCGCCACCAATTAGTTTCTTACCACTGAAGTTTAAATTTCCGCTTTTCAGTTTAATCGTACCGTTGTGCGATCCTGCAAATTTTTTGCCTACCCAGGTAATGGTAGATTTTTCTGTGTCTACTTTGTAAACATCGTCTTTTAAAGCAGCTGATTTAAAAGAAGAGGTTGCAATCACTAATAGTACAAGTGCCGCTGCTGTTAATTTAGTTCTCATATTATAATTAAGTTTAGGAGGTAATTTTTTTACAATGATTTATCAGGTCGTGTTTTTATTGTAAAACCCTGATGAACCTGATTTTATAATTAAAATCAGGCTGATCAAGGTTCTACGAATATATAAAATATGTCTGTTATAATGCAACAGCTTCTTCTTCCATATAGCTTTCAATTGGCGGACATGCACAAATTAGTGATCTATCACCAAATGAGTCATTTACACGGCCAACTGCAGGCCAGAATTTATGTTCTGCTACATAAGCTAATGGGAAAGCTGCCGTTTTTCTGCTGTAACTATGTGCCCATTCATCTCCTGTTACTGTAGCAGCAGTATGTGGTGCATTTTTTAATGGGTTATCAACTTTATCTGATGAACCATTTTCTACTGCAGTGATCTCCTTTCTGATCGCAATTAATGCATCACAGAAACGGTCAAGCTCATGTTTAGGCTCACTTTCAGTTGGTTCTACCATTAAGGTGCCTGCTACTGGAAAAGATACTGTTGGGGCATGGAACCCATAATCCATTAGTCTTTTCGCAATATCGACTACTTCGATTCCAAAGTTTTTGAACTCACGGCAATCTAAGATCATCTCGTGTGCACAACGGCCTTTAGTTCCTGAATAGAGTACTGGATAATGTTCTTCTAAACGCGCTTTCATGTAGTTCGCATTCAGGATCGCATATTCTGTCGCTTGTTTCAGTCCTTCTCCGCCCATCATGGCGATATAAGCATGGGAGATAATCAGGATCGAAGCTGAGCCCCATGGTGCTGAAGAAACCGCATGAATAGATTTTTCTTTGTTGATATTTACAACCGCATGACCAGGTAAATATTTAACTAAATGTGCAGCCACACCGATTGGGCCCATACCAGGGCCACCACCACCGTGAGGGATACAAAATGTTTTGTGTAAGTTTAAGTGACAAACGTCTGCGCCAATATTTGCCGGGCTGGTTAATCCAACTTGTGCATTCATATTTGCGCCGTCCATATAAACTTGTCCGCCATGGGAATGGATTACTTCACAGATTTCAATAATGCTTTCTTCAAATACACCGTGTGTAGATGGGTAAGTAACCATGAAACATGATAGGTTGGCAGAATGCTGTTCAGCTTTTGCTTTTAGATCTGCTACGTCAATATTTCCAAGTTCATCACATTTAACGATCACGATCTTCATGCCTGCCATCGCTGCAGATGCAGGATTGGTGCCATGTGCAGAAGAAGGGATTAAAGCAATGTTACGGTGAAGATCGCCCCGGTCCTGGTGATAAGCTCTAATGACCATCAATCCCGCGTATTCTCCTTGTGCACCTGCATTTGGCTGTAAGCTCATGGCTGCAAAACCAGTAATTTCACTTAACCATTTATCCAGTTCATTAAAAACAGTATAATAGCCGGAAACCTGATCTGCCGGGGCAAAAGGGTGTACTTTGCTAAATTCTGCCCAAGTCACAGGAATCATTTCAGTAGTTGCATTTAGTTTCATCGTACATGAACCTAAAGCAATCATAGAATGACAAAGAGAAAGATCTTTTGCTTCCAGTGATTTGATATAACGCAGCATCTCATGTTCTGAGTGGTGCGAGTTAAATATAGGGTGGGTTAAATAGGCAGAGGTACGTTGTAATTCTGCTGGTATAACGGTTTGAATATTGTTTTCTTCGGCCAGTTCTACACTGTCGGCAGAGATTGCTTTTACTTTTGAAAATATTTTGTTCAGCAATTTGATGTCTGCAATAGAAGTAGTCTCATCTAAAGCGATGGTGGCAAGGGTACCGTTATAATTTAGGTTAATCTCATTATCGATACATTCTTTATGAATAGAATCTTTAAGATCTCCTAATTCTACCTGGATGGTATCAAAATAGGCACTGTTTAATTGCTTGTAGCCAATTTTCTCCAGTGACTGGGATAAGGCGATACTTAAACCATGGGTTCTTTCTGCAATTAATCTAAGTCCTTTTGGACCATGGTATACGGCATAAAATCCTGCCATGATCGCAAGTAATGCTTGTGCAGTACAAATATTTGAAGTCGCTTTGTCTCTGCGGATGTGCTGCTCCCTGGTTTGCAGCGCCATGCGTAAAGCATAGTTGTTATGGCTATCGATAGTTACCCCGATGATCCGGCCCGGAATAGAACGTTTGTATTCATCTTTGGTTGCAAAAAATGCAGCATGTGGGCCACCAGCTCCCATAGGTACACCAAAACGTTGCGTTGTTCCTACTACTACGTCAGCTCCCCATTCTCCCGGAGGCGTTAATAAGGTTAGGCTTAACAGGTCTGCAACTACGGTAAGTTTAATGTTTTTAGCATGTGCTTTTTCGCCAAATGAACCGTAATTAAATACTTGTCCATTTCCTGCTGGGTATTGAACGATAGCGCCAAAAAATTCTTCTGTCATTTCAAATGACTGGTGATCACCGATGACCAGCTCAATGCCAAAAGGATTTGCCCGTGTTTTTAAAATATCTATGGTCTGAGGGAAGAGTAATTCTGAAACGAAGTACTTTGTACCCTGGTTTTTACGTAAGCTGTATTGCATAAACATGGCTTCTGCAGCTGCAGTACCTTCGTCTAACAAAGATGCGTTTGCAATTTCCATCCCGGTTAGGTCAATGACCATGGTCTGGAAATTTAGCAGTGCCTGTAAACGGCCTTGTGCAATTTCAGCCTGGTATGGCGTGTATTGCGTATACCATCCCGGGTTTTCCATTACATTCCTCAAAATTACTCCTGGGGTAATGGTGTCATAATATCCCTGGCCAATGTAAGAGGTGAAAACCTTATTCAAAGAAGCCGTTTGCTTAAGGCTTTCCAGGTATTCTTTCTCAGACTTTGCTGCTGGTAAGTTTAACGGCTGTTTTAACCTGATTTTCTGAGGAACAGTTTGTTCGATCAGTTCATCAACAGAACCCAGACCAAGGGTGCTTAACATAGCGTCAGTGTCCGCTGTATTTGGGGCAATGTGACGGTCTTTGAAGTCTTCTTTGTAATGAATGTTTAAGCTCATGAAGTTGTAGCAATAAATTTGCGCAAATGTACTAATTTTTCAGTTTATTTCTAATGCAATCAGCTTGGCTGGCTGTTAATCTGCCAGCTGTCTCAGATACATTTGAATGGTGTTTTCTAAACCTAAATATAAGGCGTCGCTGATCAAGGCATGGCCAATAGAAACTTCTAGCAGATTAGGAATGTTAGCTGCAAAGTATTTCAGGTTCTGTAAATCAAGATCGTGTCCTGCATTTATTCCTAATCCAAGTTTATTCGCTGTATGTGCTGCTTGTGTATAGGGTGTAATGGCTTTAACAGGGTCTATATGGTAGTTTGCTGCGTAAGATTCTGTGTATAGCTCAATGCGGTCTGTGCCTGTTGTTTGTGCCGCTTCGATCATTTCTCTTACGGGATCAACGAAGATGGATACCCGGATGCCTTCTTTTTGAAAAATGCTAACCATCTCTTTTAAGTAGGCCTGGTTTTTAATGGTATCCCATCCGTGATTAGAGGTGATTTGCCCTTCAATGTCTGGTACTAATGTTACTTGTGCAGGACGGTTGGCTAAGACAAGGTCTATGAATTTTTGCTCTCTGCAGTTTCCTTCTATGTTAAATTCTGTCGCTATGGCTGCTTTTAAGTCAAAAGCGTCCTGGTAGCGGATATGCCGTTCATCGGGTCTTGGGTGTACAGTGATTCCTTCTGCTCCAAATCGTTCACAGTCTAGTGCCACTTTGACCAGATCTGGATTGTTTCCTCCGCGACTGTTGCGTAAAGTGGCTATTTTGTTAATATTTACTGATAGTTTTGCCATAAGCAAAGATAGTCCATTAAATAGAAACAGGTATAATATTATTGTAAACAGATTGTTTGCTGTGGCAGTTTTTTGCTGAAGGGGTGTTTTGCAGGAATCGTAATATAAAGAAGCCGGATAATCATCTTTAAATGAATTATCCGGCTTTTAAGGGTATAGCGGAAAAATCGCTATACTTATTTTTTCAGATTAGTATCTGTAAGCTTCTCCTTTGAACGGACCTTCTACTGGTACGCCAATGTAATCTGCCTGGTGCGTATCTAAAACGTCTAATTCTACGCCAATTTTAGCTAAGTGTAAACGTGCTACTTTCTCATCCAGGTATTTAGGAAGAACGTATACTTTGTTCTCGTATTTACCTGGGTTCATCCATAACTCTAATTGTGCTAAAGTTTGGTTTGTAAATGAAGCAGACATTACAAAACTTGGGTGTCCGGTTGCACAACCTAAGTTTACTAAACGTCCTTCTGCTAATAAAATCACGTCTTTACCGTCGATTGTGTATTTATCAACTTGTGGTTTGATCTCAACTTTAGTATCACCATAGTTTGTATTTAACCAGGCAACGTCAATTTCATTATCAAAGTGACCAATGTTACAAACGATAACTTTGTCTTTCATTGATTTGAAGTGTTCTGCACGAACGATGTCACAGTTACCAGTCGTAGTTACTACGATATCAGCTTCTTTAACTGCGTTTGCAAATTTTTTCACTTCGTAACCTTCCATTGCTGCTTGTAATGCACAGATTGGATCTATTTCAGAAACGATTACACGTACACCTTGTGAGCTTAAAGATTCAGCAGAACCTTTACCTACGTCACCGTAACCTGCTACAACTGCAACTTTACCTGCCATCATTACATCAGTAGCACGACGGATCGCATCTACTAATGACTCACGACATCCGTATTTGTTATCAAATTTAGATTTAGTTACTGAATCGTTAACGTTGATTGCCGGTAAATGTAAAGTTCCGTTTTTCATACGTTCGTACAAACGGTGAACGCCTGTAGTAGTTTCTTCTGATAATCCTTTGATTGCTGCGATTAGCTCAGGGAACCTGTCAAAAACCATGTTGGTTAAATCACCACCATCGTCTAAGATCATGTTTAATGGCTGCTGCTCAGGGCCAAAATGTAAAGTTTGCTCAATACACCAGTCAAATTCTTCTTCGTTCAGACCTTTCCAGGCGTAAACCTGGATACCTGCAGCAGCAATTGCAGCCGCTGCGTGGTCTTGTGTAGAGAAGATATTGCATGATGACCAGGTCACTTCTGCACCTAGTTCAACTAAAGTTTCAATTAAAACTGCAGTTTGGATGGTCATGTGCAGACAACCTGCAATGCGCGCACCTTTTAATGGTTTCGATGGACCAAATTCTTCACGTAAAGACATTAAGCCTGGCATTTCTGCTTCTGCTAATCCAATTTCTTTACGGCCCCATTCTGCCAGTGAAATATCCTTTACTTTGTAAGGAATGTAAGTAGTCTCTACTGATGACATATATTTATTATTTAAATTGCTTATTAATAGTTTTTTAAGAGATTTTAAATTTTGTATTCACACGTTGCTTGTATGAATTTTTATTTCCCTGTAATTCTAACTGCAAAATTACATAATAGTTTGACCAAAATCAAAGGGGTAGGTATGGTTGTCTGCAAATGATTTTCAAATGATAGTATAACATCAAAGGGCTGCTAATGTCAAACAAGTGCTAGTAGAATAATATAAATTTTAATGGCAAATTAATTTATCTTCTTTTCCAGTGGTTTTGAATCAATACTAATTAGCCTATTAGGGCTTGGTTCATCTGAATCCTCAATGCTTTTTGAAGATTGTAAAGATTTTAATTGCTGTATTGCCGACTTTCTTAATATTTTGAATCTTGCATCGATGGTTAATCCTGCTCTAATTAATTCTGCATTTACCACTTCCAAACCATTCAATACAATTAATTGATATACGGATGCATAATCTCGCATGTTGTGTCCTTGAAGGGCCAGTTCAGGGTTTGTTTCTTTCCAATGCTTTGCGGTGTATCCATACATAGCTTGATATAACAGATCAGCTTCTGCAGCATAAATAAACCCTTCTTTTTCTTTAGTTAGGTTTTTTAAGGGAATTAAAACATCTTTGACAGCATCGGTTTGCAATCTATAATTTGCTTTTGTCAATAACCTGCGTAAATCCCAATTTTGATTCAGTTGTTTAGCTTCTTCCTGCTTTAATCTCTGGAATTCAAGAATTATTAAAAGTTCAAGTTCAGGACTGATCCATGATGCGAATTTTAATGCTATATCCTTATGGGCATATGTTCCGCTGCCATATCTTCCGGATTTAGCACTTAGACCGATGCCATTAGTTCGCTCCGCCCACTGCTTTACAGACATAGTAAACCTGTTCGTTCCTGCTTCATTTCTAACATGGTCGAATTCCACCAAGTTAAAATTATCGGCATTCTTCATTTTTTCCCAAACGCCCAGATACTCAATGGTGTTTTTATTACTTAACCACCTTTTAATTAATTGCTCCCCATCAGTTTCGCCTTTTACAATTTCGGTAAGGTTCACATATTCCTCGCCTTTGTTGTTAGATACCGTTATGTCGATTCCTTTTATATGTATTTTACTCATAATTTTTAAAGCTCTTTTTACGACACTAATTTACGATTAATATGACGATTATTTTGAAGGAGGGTACCCTTTTAACGATCTTCCTGAAGATCAGTTTTAGGATATTATGGAACTACAACCAACCAAACCACGCAGGCCCTGCGCTTTTGCGGTAAGCAGGGAATTATCCATTTGCTAAAGAAATATCAATCCTTAAAAAAACATCCCAGCATGATCAAATATTGAACAGGGTTCTGTACTAAAAGCTAATTCCTAAGAAGAAGTATATTGTAATGGATTTTTACAAGATAGGTAACGGTCTATTCTCAAAGTAATTTCAAGGTAAAAAACAATGCCACCTATTACTATTCCTTTGATGCTACTCCATGTTGCTGTACCTTTGTCTTACAAATTTGAATTATAATATTAAAGCTTGAATATATGTATCCAGAATATTTAGTAGAACCTATGCGTGCAGAGTTAACGAAAGTAGGTTTTGAAGAAATGAAAACAGCAGAAGACGTGGATAGCGCGCTTACTGGTGAAGGAACTGTTTTTGTTGTTGTAAATTCTGTATGCGGTTGCGCAGCAGCAAATGCAAGACCAGCGGCAAGATTAGCAGCTGCTAACGAAAAACACCCTGATAAAATGATCACTGTTTTTGCCGGAATGGAAAAAGATGCAGTAGACAGAGCAAGAAGTTACATGATGCCTTTCCCTCCATCATCACCAGCAATGGCATTATTCAAAGACGGTAAATTGGTACACATGATAGAGCGTCATCAAATTGAAGGCCGTCCGGCTCAAATGATCGCTGAAAACTTAATGGGTGCATTTGACCAGTTCTGCTAGTCAATCATAAAACATGATCCGGTTCATCCCGGTAAAGATCCGGTCTTGTACCGGATTTTTTTATGCTTAAAAATCTTTATTCAATAATTTCTCCAGCTCACCAAAAGAAACATTCATCCTTACCCTGCCCTGTTTCGCATAAGCAATTTCTCCAGTCTCTTCAGAGATAATTACCGCCACAGCATCCGTCGTCTCCGACACACCAATTCCTGCACGGTGGCGCAATCCAAACTGAGGAGGCAGCTTATCATTATCAGTCAGCGGTAAAATACAACTTGCACTTTTAATTTTATTCTCTGAAATAACCACAGCACCATCATGAAGCGGGCTATACTTTTGGAAAATACTTTCCAGTAACCGTTTTGAGATCTTTGAATCAATCACCTCACAGCTATTGGCGAACAGCTGGTCATCATAAAACTTGACAAACACAATCAAAGCACCCGTTCTGGATTTCTTCATACTTTTACAAGCATCAATGATCGGTTTGATCCGTACCAGGTTATCACGTTCAATATCTCTGCTGCCAAACAAATATCCCCACCAGGCTTTATTTTTCTGTAAAAAAGTATTCTTTCCTATCAGCAATAAGAATCGCCTGATCTCAGGCTGAAAAATAACGATCAGCGCGATAATCCCCACACTCATGAACTTATTAATAATGGTAGAAAGCAGGCGCATATTTAGCGCATCCACCACAAACCATAAAATCAGAATGATAAACATACCGAGCAGCAAGTTCACTGCAAGCGTGTTCTTAATCAGGTTATAAGTATAATAGATCAGGAAAGCAACGAACAAAATGTCCACTACATCCGTAATCGTTACAGTTAGAAAATCAAAGTCAAAGCCTTTCATTATTGGCAAGTTAAGTATTTTACGGAAATATTATTGTGCCTGCATTTTTTCAACCAGTGCAATACACTCCGCCGCCGCCCTTACATCATGTACCCGCAGTATCGTAGCCCCTTTTTGTAAAGCCAGGGTATTCAATACCGTTGTCCCGTTCAAAGCAGTTTCTGGTGTAATACCCAGAAATTTATAGATCATAGACTTCCTGGAAAAACCAACCAGCACCGGTAAACCAAAAAGGTCAAGATGTTCCAGCTGGTTCAGTAACTGATAATTATGCGCTACAGTTTTTGCAAAGCCAAAACCCGGATCAAGAATGATATCATGAACGCCCAGCTTTTTTAAACGGCTTACCTTCTTTGCAAAATAATCAACCACTTCCAGCCCGATATTTTCATACACCGGATTCTTCTGCATCGTCTTAGGATCACCCTTCATATGCATTAGGATATATGGAACATTTAAATCCGCCACCGTTTCAAACATCTTTTCATCCAGCTCACCACCAGAAATATCATTGATCAAATGCGCACCAGCTTCAATACTTTCCTTTGCAACCTTAGCCCTAAACGTATCTATAGAAAGTTTAGCTTCAGGAAATCTTTTACTAATCGCTTCCACTGCAGGTATCATTCTTTGCAGCTCTTCTTCAGTAGTCACCTCATCTGCCCCCGGACGGGAAGAATACGCGCCAATATCGATAAATGATGCCCCTTCTTCTAAACAGTTTTCCACTCTTTGCAGGGCCGCATCAACGGAGTTAACCCGGCTAGTTCCATAAAAAGAATCAGGCGTTAAATTGAGGATCCCCATCACCTGCGGACTGCTCAGATCGATGAGTTCCCCTTTCAGGTTAAGTGTAATTTTTCGGTTTAAAAACGTATCTTTAGCCATCATTTACTGCAAAAATACAGTATTAAAATAGCTTTAAACTAAATATTTTGATTGTTTTGGCAACAAACACCTCACAAGAATTCGATTCAGTAATAGCGGTTTGTAAATCGCTGTTTTTAAAGAAAACTAAAGACTACGGAACTGCCTGGCGCATTCTGCGTTTATCTTCTATTACAGATCAGCTGTTTATCAAAGCACAGCGGATCCGGACATTAGAAGAGAAGAAAATTTCAAAAGTAGGAGAGGGGATCATTCCCGAATATATTGGGATCATCAACTATTGCATCATTGCGATGATGCAGCTGGATATGCAGGAAAGTGATCCGAATGAACTGGAGGTGGCGCTGGTAGAATCAATGTTCAACCAAAAGGTAACTGAAACTAAAGAACTGATGTTTGCCAAGAACCATGACTACGGAGAAGCCTGGCGGGATATGAGGATTAGCTCACTGACAGATCTTATCCTGATGAAGATATTCAGGGTAAAACAAATTGAAGATAACCTGGGTGAAACTGTAGTTTCTGAAGGGGTGAATGCTAATTATCAGGACATGCTCAATTATGCAGTATTTGCATTGATAAAATTAGAAGTGAAATAAATATCCTGTTAAGGGTAAATAGATTTAGACACATGAATAAAATTGCGTTAAATTTTTCAAGAATATTTGTAGGTATACTTTTTATATTTTCTGGCTTAATCAAGGCCAATGACCCGCTTGGGTTTGGTTATAAGCTGCAAGAATATTTTGACGTATTTCATATGCCCTGGCTAAGTCCTTTTGCAACAGGAATCGCTATTTTTCTCTGCGTACTCGAAATTGTGCTCGGTGCACTATTGCTATTGGGTTTCTGGGGTAAAAAGGTGACCACTGGCTTATTGGCGATTATCATATTCTTTACCTTTTTAACTTTCGTTTCTGCGTTTTTTAAAGTAGTTACCTCATGCGGATGCTTTGGCGATGCGATTCCGCTTACTCCATGGCAATCGTTCTCAAAAGACCTTGTGCTGCTTGTGCTGATCGTTTACCTGTTTATCCACCGCAATAAAATAATGCCATTGATTAAAAACCAGGGGCAGCAGCAAATAAGTTTAATCGCGGTCACTGCACTTTCTGTGATCTTTAGCATATACACTTACACCTATCTTCCAATATTAGATTTTCTTCCTTATAAAGTAGGAGCAAGTCTACCTGAAGCCATGCGTATTCCCGAAGGCGCGCCTAAAGACGAATACCTGATTATGTATAAGCTGAAAAATAAAAAAACAGGCGAAGCAAAAGAGATGAGTGACAAAGATTATCTGAAAACAGAGATCTGGAAAGATAACAACTGGGAAATTGTAGGTGAGCCGGTGCAAACGCTGATCAAAAAAGGGTACGAAGCCAAAATTAAAGATCTGGTGATTTCTGATGCCTCTGGTGTAGATTATACTAAAGAGCTGATTGAAAACCCGTATTATAATATACTAATTGTAGCCTACAACCTGAAGGAAACAAACATAGAAGCTGTCGGTAAAATGAACGCGCTAACCTTAGACCTTACAGAACAATATAATATCCGTACCGTATTGCTTACCTCTAATTCTGCCGAAGATGCTGCAGTGTTTAGTAAAAAGATTAAACTGCTTGCAGAGATTTTTTATGCAGATGCGGTTCCTTTAAAAAGTATGGTCAGGTCTAGTCCCGGAGTCGTATTGCTTAAAAACGGTGTGGTAATTAATAAATGGAGTTATTCATCCTTGCCCTCCCTGGATAAATTAAAAGAACAGTATTTCAATAAATAAACAGAAGCAACTCATAAAATGTGGTTTTACGCAGTCAGGAAATTCTTCTACGGACTCGCTGTTATGACAGGAGTGGTGGTTGTGGTGTTTATCCTGTTTAATATTCTTCCCGGTGATCCTGCAAGGATGACCTTGGGGCAGCGTGCCGATGTGCAATCATTAGAAGCAGTACGTAAAGAATTTGGTTTAGATCAATCCCGTTCTATGCAATTTGTGCTGTTTATCAATGATCTTTCTCCTATCGGATACCACGAGAATAATGCAGAAGCCGCAGAAAAGTATCATTATATCCGGCTGCTCTCTTTTACCGAAAACGTGATCGCTTTAAAGTTGCCTTACCTAAGACGTTCTTATCAAACCAAACGTGAAGTTTCTACCATTTTAGCAGAAACTGTTCCGAATACTTTTGTGTTAGCCATTACGGCGATGATTTTCGCTACCCTAATTGGCGTTTTCCTGGGGATAATCTCTGCCGTTAATAAAGGAACCTGGATTGACAGCGCTGCAAATGCATTTGCCATCTTAGGTATTTCTGCCCCTGCTTTTTTTGCAGGGATCATTATCGCCTGGTTCTTTGGTTTTGTATTAGGCCCTTATACGGGCTTAAATATGTCTGGAAGTTTATATAGTTATGACCCTTTTAAGGGGGAAGTGATGACGCTTAAAAACCTAATCCTGCCCATGATTACCCTTGGTTTGCGTCCTTTAGCCATTATTGTGCAGCTTACCAGAACAGCAATGCTGGATATTTTATCTCAGGATTATATCCGCACTGCCCGCGCAAAAGGATTAGGAAGAAATGCAATTATTTATAAGCATGCTTTAAAAAACGCATTAAACCCTGTCATTACAGCTATTTCTGGCTGGTTTGCTTCTTTACTTGCCGGATCATTTTTTGTAGAGTATATATTCGGCTATAACGGATTAGGAAGAACAACTGTCAAAGCATTAGAAATGTCAGATTTTCCGGTGGTTATGGGCTCCATCCTTTTTATCGCCCTGGTATTTGTTGTAGTTAATATTTTAGTAGATATTTTATATGCCTTTGCAGATCCAAGGGTAAAATTGGCTTAAGTAATGAAGATATTTCTGATAGGTTTTATGGGATGCGGCAAGAGTACGCTGGGTAGAAAATTAGCAACCCGCTTAGGGTATGACTTAATAGACCTTGATCATCAGATTGAAAAGATGACCGGCAGTACAGTGGCTAATTACTTCTCTGCCCATGGCGAAAACGTATTTAGGGAACTGGAGCGTAAAACGCTACAGGAGTTTGATTTTCCAAAAAACTGCGTAATTGCTACAGGTGGGGGCACGCCATGCTTTTTTGATAACATGGATTGGATGAATGAGAATGGGCTGACCATTTATATAGAGATGACCCCTTTATCATTAGCTAAAAGACTGGAACAGGGAATAGCCAAACGCCCGTTATTAAAAAACTTATCAGAAGAAGGTTTAGTTCTTTTTATTGAAAATAAACTCGCAGAGCGGGACAGTTTTTATAAAAAGGCAAAAGTGATTTTAAATGGAATCAACTTAACACCTGATCAGGTTCATGCCGTGATCCTGGCACAGGAAAACTAAGTTTTATCGCCTGTAAGGCTGTTCAAATTAAATCAATTTCCAGTTTACCTCACGCTGCTTTTGTAAGATTGCAGAAAAATCAGATCTGGGAGCCAGGTCTAGATAAGGGTAGGTAACTTTAGACAGGTATAGCCCTTGCGGATGTGCAGGAGTAATCAACGCTGGTGTCTCCCTGCTAATCAGGTGACTTTCAAATTCATCAACGCTCAACTCTCCTTTTCCTATTTTTAAAAGCTGGCCCATCAAAATGCGGATCATCTTTCCTAAAAAACGGTTAGAAGAAATTTGAAACCTGAGTTTTTCTCCCTTTTCATCCAGCATTAAGCTAGCGGAGCGGACATAACAAAGCGTATGTTCATATTTATCCGGATGGGTGCAAAAAGCACGGTAGTCTTTATATTGTGGTAACAGTGCTACAGCAGCCTTCATCTCCTCAAATTTTAACCCATCCAGCAAATAAAAAGAACTTAATCCGTTTAAAAACGGGTCTTTATAGGTATGCAGAAAATAATCATAAGCACGCTGTACTGCATCAAAACGGGCATGCGGCAAGCCCTCCATCGGTATAATATCATATACTGCAATGTTCATTGGCAGCATTTTATTCAGCCTAAATACCAGGTCAAAGTCCCATTCGTTTTCTAAATCGGTATGAAAGAAAAACTGGCTGGCATGAACCTGCGCATCTGTTCTTCCACATCCGTTAATGGCAATTGGCGTTTTAAATATACTACTCAGTGCGGTTTCTATAACGCCCTGAACATTTGCAACTCCAGGTTGCCTTTGCCAGCCATTGTATTGCAGGCCATTATAGCCAATATGAACAAAATACCTCAAAGCTTATCTTCTTCCCGCCCTTTTGTTTAATTCATCTACAGGCATAGTTAACATTCTGCCAATTGGCTGTTTCCCTTTATAGGTAATTACGCGTAACTGTGTCGCATCTTTAGGGACCACTAACTTTTCGGTATATTTTGGATAAAACCGGTCTGGGAATGAATTGTCAAAACTATAATAAATATCTAAACCATCAATTTCTGTAGTTAGCTCAACCATCAGCTGCCTGTCCGCTGATCTGCTTGCTTTAAAGATCGGATCATATACACTAGGTGCATATTTCGTTTCTGCAATATCCATCCGTTTAAAGTGGATCTCCATTTTACCAATAAAATTGTTCCAGTTCTTTTTATCCTTTGGTGACCATACTGATTCTGCGATAGCTAAGCCACGAGGCCAGGTCATGTATTCTGCCTGGCGGATATTATAAATTTGTTCAGTCCATAAATTAGCCTGTCCACCTTTAATATATTTTGGATCTGCACCGGCAGGAATAGGATCAAATTCATACGCTTTACTCAAACGGACGGTAGAATATACTTTAGGCTCGGTAATCACATCGCCCTGCATCAAGTCTATATATACGTTAGTTTGCGGTGCCATCACTACTTCATGTTTTAAACGGGAAGCCTCAATGCCAAACTGGCTGCTTCTCCAGCTCATGATTGCTGCACTAGCTGGCATATTCCCATTTAGGACTTCATCCCACCCCATAAATTTTTTACCTTTTGACTCTACGATCTTCTGCACCCTTTTTCCAAAATACCCTTGTACCTGGTGCATATCTTTTAGCCCTTCTCTTTGCATCAATGCTTTGATCGCATCACTTTTCTGCCAGTAATTGATTGGCGCTTCATCACCACCCATATGGATGTATTCAAAAGGGAAAAGTGCGGCAACCTGGGTAATGATCGTATCTAAAAAACTATATACCTTTTCATTGGCTGGGCAAAGTGTATTGTCTAACAGCGCAATTGGAGGCGCTCCTTTAGACCAGTCCATTATCTTTTCTCCGGAACGTACCCGGTAATTTTCTGCACCTGGTGTGCAAGACAATTCTGGATAAGAAGCAATAGCTGCAAGACTATGGCCGGGTACATCAATTTCAGGCATAATATCTACAAACCTTTCTTTCGCATATTTAACCAGTTCCCTAATATCATCTTGCGTAAAAAAGCCACCATATGTTCTAGGTTCTTCTGGCCCAGGGATACTGAATGTTCCAAATTCTCCTGTTTTTTTAACACTCCATGCACCTACTTCAGTCAGCTTTGGTAAACCTTTGATCTCTATTCTCCAGCCTTCGTCATCAGTTAAGTGTAAATGAAGCAGGTTATATTTATAGCGCACCATGGCGTCAATGTATTGTTTTACTTCCTGCTTGGTAAAAAAGTGCCTGGCTACGTCAAACATCAATCCTCTCCAGGCTACACGCGGATAGTCAGTTACCTCTACACAAGGTACGCTCCAAGCCACGTCCTTTACCATTTCTTTAGATTCTATTTCCTTAGGAAGTAACTGGAGTAAACTTTGTACACCGTAAAATAATCCGGCAGGTTTATTTGCTTTAATGACAATTCCAGAAGGAGTAACCGAAAGCTGATAACCTTCATTACCCAGCAACTCAATGATTTTGGTATTTAATACTAATCTAATTGTTGGTGCCGCAGAGGTGGTGGTATATTCTGCCACAAACTTACCCGTTGGGGCAGATAGTTTTTCCTGCAAATAGTCAGCCGCTTGTTCCATTTCTGGGGTAGCTACAATGATGATATTCTCTGGTAAGGTGAAATATCCGCTTGTTTTTAATAGCGAAACCGGCTCAGGAATGATGGCAAACTCTGGCGGTCTGGGTAAAAAATTGGCATTGCTATCTGCCATAGAAGAATTAGCGTTTCCGAATCCCATTTGTTGACTATATGTGCTTGTGTAAATAAAAAGACAGCATATAAAAGTTACGATTTTATTCATAAAAGGAAGAAGGATTTTTGGCTTGCGGTTTGTAAAAGCGTGCAAGATAGTAATTTGTGGATAAATATTGATTTCTGTTAATAACTAAACGCTATTTAAGCGCGTCAAGTACCCTAAATAATTTTGGGTTAATGCCGCTGCCAGAATAATTGTTAATATTGATGACGATAACGTATTTATTTCCGTTTCCGGAAGTGTAATATCCGGCAAATGCAGAAACGTCATTGATGGTTCCACTTTTAAGTTTCATCCCGTTATGATCGGGAAGTGACTGGTTAAATTCGGAAAACCAATCTTGTTGCTGCGCCTGGAATAAAATATTAGCCATAGCCGCTGTGGTGATTCTATTTGCCGGAGAAAGTCCGCTGCCATCTATAATATTCATAGCATTTCTGTCCAGTCCTTTATTGGCCCAATAACTGATTTCAACAGCAGCACCATTACTTGCTGTGGCTTCTTTTCCTGATTTCCAGGCAATAGTCCGCAGCAAATGCTCTGCATATAAGTTCACACTTTTCTTATTTAGCCAGTACACAATTTCTGACAGGGCCGGAGAGTTGATTGTGCTTAAAGGTTGTTTGATTTCTGGCACCGCAAGTTTTTCTGCTATCAGTTGCCTGGCCGTAGTGGCTGCGTTACTAACCGTGATTCCTGCCCTAAGCAAGGTGTCTTGTAAGCGAAATGCCGCATCAAATGCCGGGTCTGGTAACGCAGCAGAAATCCCTGTTTTTTGTATATCTGTAGCCCAGCGGCCTCTCAAATAACCAATGTTGGCTAATGGAGGTAAAAACACATAAGCATTATCGCCACTACCGGCCGCACCTGGTTTTAGTTCATTCACCAATTTAAGGTAAGGCATAGCAGGTACCGTTTTCAATACATTGACTGCCGTGTTTGCTTTCAGCTTGATATCAAACTGGTTTTCACGCCAGCTGAGTGCAGATGATCCCGCACCATAATAGTTACCTATATCCTGCCAGGTCCATCCCTCTGGTGTCGTTTGTGTACCCCAGGCACTGTCATCTCCAATCACTGTACCATTTACTCTTTTAATCCCGGCAGTTTTAATAGCCATTACCCATTGATTTAACACAAATGCTTCTTTGCTATTTGCATAACGCCAGGAACCCAATGTGGGATCGCCCCCTCCACGGATGATCAGGTTTCCGGTTAAAGTACCATCGGCACTAATCGTACCGCTATAACCCAATATCGTCTGATAATGGAAATCTTTACCCAAGATAGAAAATGCCGTTGCACTGGTAATGGTCTTTAAAGTAGATGCCGTGGCTAAACCTATATTTTCATTTTTAGCGAATATTTGTTTTCCTGTTTTACCATCTAAAACACAGATAGAAGCGATTGCGTATTTTGCCTGTGGATCTGCCAACAGGCGGTCAAAGGACTGAGCTATTTTTTGTGCAGGGCTTTGTGCAAAACTGAAACTGCAATAAAAACATAGCAGAAATACAAGGAGTTTTTTAGACATATAGATATAGAACGAACTGAATTAAGGGTTATTTTAGAGAGGAATAATCAAAACTAAAACCTTCAGGGTAAGAATTAAAAAAAATCAAATTAAAAAAGGAGCAATTCAAATAGAACCAGCCTTTTATGAAAAACGAGGGTGAATCATAAATCATGATCACCCTCGTTTTTGCTGTTTTATCTGTAACCTTTAAGGAGTGTTTTCAAATATTCAAATCTCAGAGGTCGAATTTCATTGATGATACTTCCACATTCCATTGATATGTTATTATCTATAACCTCTCAAGGAGTGTTTTCAAATATTCAAATCTCAGAGGGCGAATTTCATTAATGATACTTCCTCATTCCATTAACACTATATTTTTAAATCAGCTCTTTTCCAACTAGAAATTCTGCGATCTGTACAGCGTTTGTAGCTGCGCCTTTACGCAGGTTATCTGCTACAATCCACAAATTTAAAGCATTTGGAAGTGATTCATCTCTTCTGATCCGGCCAACAAATACTTCATCTTTTTCATGAGCATCTTTTGGCATTGGGTATTTAAGATTGTCAATATCATCTACTACGACAATACCTTGTGTTTTTTCCAATAAAGATCTTACCTCAGCGACATCAAAATCGTTTTCAAATTCTATGTTCACTGACTCAGAGTGACCACCCATTACAGGGATACGCACTGTAGTTGCCGTAATGCGAATGCTTTCGTCGCCCATAATTTTACGGGTTTCTTTAATCATTTTCATTTCTTCTTTCGTGTATCCATTCGTTTCAAAAACATCGATCTGAGGAATTACATTCAAGTCAATCTGGTACGGATAAGCCATCGGGCCATCCATAATACCTTTACGTTCATTCATCATTTGCTCTACCGCTTTCACACCTGTTCCTGTAACAGACTGGTAAGTAGAAACAACTACACGTTTGATCCTGTATTTATCATGTAATGGTTTTAATGCCACTACCATTTGTATCGTAGAACAGTTAGGGTTCGCAATGATCTTATCATCAATAGATAAGGTATAGGCGTTAACTTCTGGTACAATCAATTTCTTAGAAGGGTCCATCCGCCATGCAGATGAATTGTCAATGACCGTAGTACCAGCCTTAGCAAAAAGAGGTGCATATTTTAAAGAAGTGCTTCCACCAGCAGAAAACAGGGCAATATCTGGTCTCATTGAAATTGCTGTCTCCATGCTAACCACCTTGAATTGCTTACCCTTAAAAGTGATTTCTTTACCAACACTCTTCTCAGACGCTACCGGAATTAACTCGGTTAACGGGAAATTACGCTCTTCTAGTACTTTTAACATTACAGTACCTACTAAACCAGTGGCACCTACAACTGCAATTTTCATTATTTATATATTAATTTTTATTAGTGATGAGTTATCATAAGCTGTTTTAAGCACCAGCTTGATAGATCCATTGAATTAATTTGTTTAAAATGTTGTGATCATCTATCTATTTCCAAATATGGGAAAAACTTTTAAATAAGCTGGCAGATTTTAAAATGCAGCCTGCCAGCCCGATAATTAAATAATATTCTTCTTCACAAAGTCTGCACTTTGTTTAATACTTACGTAAGGGTCCAGAGAAAAGTTCTCCTGCTCTACGATAAGGTGCGATAATCCGGCAAGTTTAGCATGCTCATAGATCTTTTTAAAATCAATTGATCCAGAACCTACTTCCGTATTAATCGTATTGTTTGTTTTGTCCATATCCTTCACATGCCACATTGGGAAACGTCCGGGATGGTCTGCGAATAATTTAGCTGGATCATTACCTGATCTGACTACCCAATATAAATCCAGTTCAAATTGTACTGTATTAGGATCAGTTTCTTTTAACAAGATATCATAACCAGTAGTTGCACCATATTTCACAAATTCAAAATTGTGGTTATGATAAGCTAATTTCAATCCACCTTCTTTACAAATTGCAGCAGCCTCATTTAAACGACCTGCAACTTTTTTCCAGTCCTCTTCTGTTTTTCTTAAGCTATCGCCCAGGTAAGGAACAACAATATATTCACTGCCAACTATATTTGCCGCTTCAATATAGCTTTTCAATTCATCAGGGTTACCATCACCAATAAACTTATCCATTCCATAATGACCACTAGGCATTGTTAGCTGATGCTGTTCTAACAGGTTCTTAAACGTTTTAGGATCAAGGCCCCAAAATTTATCTTTGATAGAGTAACCATAAGTTTCTACCTCATTATATCCCGCTGCTGCTACTTTAGCAATAGTTCCACGAACATCTTTTGGAAGCTGCTCTCTCAAAGAGTAAAGCTGTAACCCGATTTTCCTGGTTGGTGCTGCTAGGGCAGAGCAAGCAAATGTAGGCAGGATCATAGCTCCTGCTGCAGCGATTCCCGCTTGTTTTATAAAATTTCTTCTAGAATTCATGGTGGTTAATTTTTTATAAGTCGCAAATTTTTATTGCATTTCGCAGCGACTGTAATTTGTCTTCTTGTTTAGGGATAAATTCTTGTGCCAGGTATCCTTTAAATCCTGTAGCCAGTATAGCTTTAACAATAGCAGGATAAAATAACTCTTGCGTATCATCAATCTCATTTCTGCCGGGTACTCCTGCAGTATGGTAATGTGCAATATAAGGATGGAAAGTTCTAATGTTATTGATTACATCTCCTTCATCAATTTGCATATGATAAATATCATACAACAATTTGAAGTTTTCTGAACCCAGTCTTTTTGCCAGTTCAGCACCCCATGCCGTATGGTCACATTGATAATCCTGGTGATTTATTTTACTGTTTAGCAATTCCATCACCAACACCACATTGTGTTTTTCGGCCAGTGGCATCAATTGTTTTAATCCCTCTACACAGTTTTTTAACCCGGTTTCATCATCTTTACCCCTGCGGTTTCCGCTAAAGCAAATCAGGTTTTTATACCCCGCTTTAGCTACCAAAGGGATCATTTTTGTATAGTTCTCAATCAATTGTGCATGGAAAGCCGGATCATTAAATCCGTCTACCAAATTGATCTCTGCACCATTACACATAGAAGAATACAAACCATGTTTTTTCAGGGTAGGCCAGTCGGCCGGCCCTACAAGGTCAATCCCTTTAATCCCCATACCTTTTGCAGCTACACAAAGTTCATCTAGCGGAATCCCGCTAAAACACCAGCGGCAAACGGCATGGTTCACATTTCCTTTTAAAGTATAATTGCTGCTTTCTTTACTTCCTGCAAAAGCAGGGATAGCTGCCGATGCAGTTAAAACAGCAGTTCCTGTAATCACTGTCTTTAACATCGTGCGGCGCGTTTGTTCTGATCCCATAATTATGCTTTATTTAATTCTGCAGGTGCTGTTTCTTTTTTATCTGTAAATAATACCGAGAAAAGAAGAAATACGACTAAGGCAATTCCGGCAGGGATAATCCAAACCATTTTCCAGTCTACTGCACCATCTGCTAATTTATAATTGTCTGTAATCAAACCGGCAACTTCAAAACCGATTAACATACCCACACCATAGGTGGCTAGTGTAATCAGCCCTTGTGCTGCACTTTTATATTTCTCTCCAGCTCTGGAATTGGTATAGATCTGTCCGGATACAAAGAAGAAATCGTAGCATACCCCATGTAAAGCGATACCAAGAATCAGCATGAAGCTTAATTCTCCTGCATTTCCATAGGCAAACAAGGCATAACGGACTGCCCAGGCAAGCATACCTACTAAAATCGTGATTTTAAAACCAAAACGTTTAAAAAATACAGGGATAAGTAACAGGAACAATGCTTCTGACACTTGTCCGATAGCCATTTTACCCGTTGGTTCTTCTACGCCAATACTAGATAGAAAAGGGTGTGCATTCTGGTAATAAAATGCCAGCGGAATACAAATTAAGATCGCTGAAACAAAGAATATAGCAAAGTTCCTGTCTTTTAACAAGCTCAGTGCATCTAATCCCAGGATATCTGATAATTTAACTTTTTCACCTTTCGCTACTTTTGGTGGTGTTTTTGGTAAAGCGAAACTAAACACGCCTAAAACTAAAGAGGCGATACCAGCCATCATAAAGGTGTTTTTCAATAAGCCAGAACTTAATCCTTCCGGAGAATCCCAGATGAATAAATAACTGATGAACAAACCTGCAACGATCCAGCCAATAGTTCCCCAGAAACGGATGTTCGAAAACTCTTTTTCTGCATCTTTCATCTGGTTAAAAGCTACTGAATTAACCAGCGCTAAAGTAGGCATGAACAAGATCATATACCCCAGCACATATGGATAAAATACATCTACATTAGTTGCATTGTACATCTGGTACATCAGAATCGCACCAACGATATGCAATACACCCAGGATTTTTTCTGCATTAAAGAACCTGTCGGCAATTAAACCGATAATAAAAGGGGCAATGATTGCACCCCAGGATTGAGTAGAGAAAACAGCAGCAGTCTGCGACCCTGTTGCAGATAGGTTTTTATCCAGGAAAGTGCCCAGCGTAACAAACCATGAACCCCAGATGAAAAACTCCAGGAACATCATTGTTGATAGCTTGATACGGGTATTTACGTTCATCATATTCTAGTTATTCTGATTTAATTGTTTAAAGTTCTTTAATTAATATGTTGCGGAACCAGACTTCATCGCCATGGTCTTGCAGAGATATTTTTCCAGTAGTAAAAGTTCCGAATCCTTCCCATTTAGCAAACTTACTATTCGCGATCAGCGTTTTCCAGTTTGCATCAAATTGTGTCGTAGAAACGATTTTTACTCCATTTAATCTAAATTCCAAGGTGCCTTTATTGCTGATGATTTCGGCGGTATTCCATTCACCAACAGGCTTTACAGGTTCTGAGCTGCTTTGAACCAAATCATACAAATCACCCGCATGGTGCTTGATGATTTTTCCATCTGGATGACCTTCATTATCGATCACCTGCATTTCAGGTCCGGTACTATAAGTTTGGTGGTACTTTTCGGGATTCTCATTGACATGAAATAAAATTCCACTATTGGCTTTAGGCGCTACTTTCCAGTCAATCTTTAAATGGAAGTTTCCATATTCTTTATCCGTAACCAGATCACCGGCATCGTTTTGTTTCGCAGATGGGTCTAAGTGTAATACTCCATTTTCAGCTTTCCAGCCTTTGCCGGCAGTTGTTTTTCCGTAAGTATGCCAGCCCTGCGTGGTCTTTCCATCAAACAATGGTACAAATCCTTTATTATTTTGCTGAGCATTAGCATGATTATAGCTCATTACGGTAATTAACAGTATTGCAGATAAGTTATAAAATCTCATAATTATGGTTTTTAGATAAATTATATGCCAAGAGACCAGCCTTTGCGGTACTCACGTTTTACATATTGGTTAACATCATCAAAATTGGTTACTTTCATTTGCTCATTATCCCACAATAACTGGATATTACGGCCAGGATAAATTATTTTGCCAGCTGCATTTTTACGCTGAACATCATTTGCCCTAATCGCAAGATTAGCCATCAGCAATGCTTCAGTTAAAGGCCCGGCAATTTCAAATGGGGAACTCAGTTCTTTTTTACCATATCCAGCAATACAGGCTTCCACCCATTGTGCATAATGTCCTTCTGCACCATTCGGTACACGGGCAAATTTCTCTGCCACTTTAATATCCTTATTGCGGCTAAGCGGTAACAAACGCGGGTTCGCACTATACGTGCTGCTCATCATTTTTCCTTTGGTACCAATAAATAAGGTACCATTGCCACCGTCACCAAAAACTTCATTTGCTTCCAGTTCTTCCGGCCGCGTAGGCTGGATACCACCATCCATCCAATGTAATGTCACTTCCCCTTGCGTTTTCGCTGTTTTAGGAAAAGTTAAGGTGACATGACTGGAAGGAGGACAGCTTTCTGGAAAATATCCACGTTTAAATTCATCTACATAGACAGAACCTACACTTGCTTGTACATCAGTTGCATATTTTAAACCCAATACACTAAATGGAGCCTCAATCAAATGGCAGCCCATATCACCTAATGCACCAGTTCCATAATCCCACCAGCCCCTCCAGTTAAAAGGCACCAATTTGTCTACATAATCTTTATATGGTGCCGTGTTTAACCACAGGTCCCAATCTAAGTTTGCAGGCACATCAGCTTTATTAGCTGACCATGGAATCCCCTGCGGCCATACCGGTCTGTCTGTCCAGGCATATACGGTATGTACATCACCGATCAGGCCGGCATCATACCACTCTTTCATTTGCCGCGGGCCATCATTTGATGCACCCTGGTTACCCATTTGCGTAACCACTTTATATCTTTTTGCCGCTTCCGTTAACTTCCGGGCCTCATAAATATCATGAGTTAATGGTTTTTGTACATACACATGCTTGCCCAATTGCATCGCAGCTACTGTGATCATGGCATGACTATGATCTGGTGTAGAGATACTAACCGCGTCAAAATTCTTATGCTCTTTATCCAGCATTTCGCGCCAGTCCTTATAGAACTTTGCTTTAGGGAAATTCTTTACTGTACCAGCCGCTCTATTTGTATCCACATCACAAAGGAAGCCAATGTCAGCCTTCCCGCTTTTGTAGAAATTTGCAATATCAGAGGCACCTTTACCTCCTGCTCCAATTCCAGCTACGATGAGCCTGTCACTGGGTGCAGTAAATCCTTTCCCGCCCAAAACGTGGCGGGGTAAAATCATAAATGCTGCACTGGCAATTGCCGCTGTTTTAATAAATGCGCGCCTGCTGGACGCATCTATTTCTTTGTTGGTCTTTTCCATGCTTATTATATTTGGTTAGGTAGGGGTGTGCTGGTAGTTAGAAAATCCTATTTCTTTAGTGACAAAATCCAGGTCACCATTGATTTAGAATCGTCTTTACTTAAATTAGGATGGGGGGTCATTGGCAGTTCTCCCCAAGTTCCTGTACTTCCTGCGATAATTACATCAGCAAGCTTATTAATATTTTCCTCATTAGAAGGATATTTAGCCGCAATATCTACATATGCTGGCCCAACTACTTTTTGAGTTTTATTATGACAGCCAATACAATCTGATGTAGCAACTAATTTTTCTCCCGGAAGCGTTTCGCCAGAGGCTTGTGCAGTTGCCGGAGCAGTAGTTTCTGCAGGGGTTGTTGTGCTTGTTGATTCTGCCTGCTTTGAATCCGGAGATCCGCAAGAAGCTAAGGCTAAAGTAAAGCAGCCTAAAATTATAAGTGTATTCTTCATTGGGGTTAATTTTGTGTGTTTATTAATTATTTTATGCCTAAGATTTGTTTATTGAAGGCATCATCCGCACCAGTTGCTGCAAAATCGTCAAACGCACGGGAAGTCACTGGAATGATGTGATTTTTAATAAATTCCGCTCCTTCTCTTGCACCAGTCTCTGAATCTTTAATGCAGCATTCCCATTCCATCACCGCCCAGCCTTTAAAATCATATTGGGCAAGCTTACTGAAAATAGTTTTAAAATCCACTTGTCCGTCACCAGGTGAACGATAACGTCCGGCTCTGTTAGCCCAGCTTTGGTATCCTCCAAAGGTACCTTGTCTGCCAGTTGGATTAAATTCTGCATCTTTTACATGGAAAGCTTTAATCCTTTCATGATAGAAATCAATGTATTGGATATAATCCAGTTGCTGTAATACAAAATGCGATGGATCATATAACAAACATGCCCTTGGATGATTATTTACTTTTTCCAGGAACATCTCATAAGTTACGCCATCAAATAAATCTTCTCCAGGGTGTATCTCATAACAAACATCAACCCCACAGTTATCAAATTCATTTAATATCGGTAACCATCTTTTTGCAAGCTCCTTAAATCCTTCCTCTACCAATCCTTCTGGTCTTTGTGGCCAGGGGTGGAACATATGCCATAACAAAGAGCCGCTAAAAGTAGCATGTGCATTTAAGCCCAGGTTTTGTGACGCTTTAGCCGCATATTTCAATTGCTGAACCGCCCATTCTGTTCTTGCTTTTGGGTTGTTTTTATACGCATCAGGTGCAAAACCATCAAAAACCTGGTCATAAGCAGGATTCACTGCAACTAATTGTCCCTGAATGTGGGTAGAAAGTTCAGTAATCTCCAGTCCGTAGCTATTGATCTTGCCCTTTAATTCATCTGCATAAGTTTTACTTTCTGCCGCTTGTTTCAAGTCAATAAAACGGGTATCCAGCGTAGGCATTTGCAATCCTTTAAAACCAAGGTCTGCTGCCCATTTACAGATTCCATCAAGGGAATTGAAGGGAGCTTCATCTGTGATAAACTGTGCTAAAAAAACTGCCGGTCCTTTAATTGTTGTCATCTTATTTATATTTTAAAATCCAGCCATTTCTGGTCAGACTGGCCTGAAGCCACTACATTTTCAATAAAAGCCATTCCGCGTACACCTTCTTCTACACCTGGAAAATCAAGCATCTCTGCTGTAGGTTCGGTTCCTTCTAATTTAGATCTTAGCGTTAAAGCAAAATTACGGTAGATATTTGCAAAAGCTTCCAAATATCCTTCTGGATGACCAGATGGTGTTCTTGCGTTAAATTGGGCAGCTGCACATAAATAACCATTTCCTGTGCGGTAAACCTGGGTAGGGGCATCCAGCCATTTAACTTTTAATGTATTTGGTTCTTCCTGGTGCCATTCCAAACTGCCTTTCTCTCCGTAAACTTTAATCTTTAGGGCATTTTCTTCTCCAGCAGCAATCTGCGAAGCTACCAATACACCATTGGCACCATTGTTAAACTTCAATAAAATATTACCATCATCATCAAGTGCACGTCCATCTACCATAATATTCAGATCTGCACATACTTTTGCAATCTCCAGTCCTGATATATATTCTGCCAGCTGTGCGGCATGCGTTCCAATGTCTCCCATACATCCGCTAATCCCACTTTTGGCAGGATCAGTTCTCCAGGAAGATTGTTTATTGCCTTCACGCTCAGAAGGTAAACTCAACCAGCCTTGCGGATATTCTACCAACACCTTACGGATCTTTCCAAAAGCATTGTCTTTTACCATCTGACGGGCTTGTTTAACCATTGGATAGCCAGAATACGTATAGGTCAGGCATAAGATCAAACCTGTTTCGTTTACTTTATCCTGTAATTTTTTAGCTTCATCTAATGAAAGGGCTATGGGCTTATCAATAACGACATGGAAACCATGTTCTAAAGCCAGCATGGCAGGAGCGAAATGCGCAAAATTTGGTGTAACGATCGTTACAAAGTGCATTCTTATATCAGCAGGAAGGAGACTCTCTTTTTCGATCATCTCCTGGTAAGTGCCATAGTTTCTGTCTTCCGCCAGAAATAATACTTTTCCAGATTCCTTAGCGGTCTCCGGATCAGAACTGAGTGCGCCGCAGCACAACTCAATTTGTCCGTCAATATTGGCTGCAATACGGTGAACGGCGCCTATAAAGGCGTTTTTTCCGCCACCGATCATACCCATTCTTATCTTTTCTGCCATTAAATATTTCCTTTTTTAAGTTCAGTTACTGCATAATCAGCAGCTCTTGCCGTTAACGCCATAAACGTTAATGAAGGATTTTGGCAAGCAATAGAAGGCATACATGAACCATCTGTTACAAATACATTACTCACTTCATGTAATTGGTTCCATTTGTTCAGTACTGATGTTTTTGGGTCGTTACCCATACGTGCAGTTCCCTGTTCGTGGATCGCCATACCCGGAGATGAACCATTATCATAAGTTTTGATATTTTTCATACCCGCTGCTTCTAACATTTCAGCTGCATCATCCATCATGGCAATACGCATTTTCTGTTCGTTCTCTTTAAACTCACAGTCAATCGCCAATACAGGCATTCCCCATTTATCTTTCTTGGTTTTATCGATATAAACCCTGTTTTCATGGTAAGGAAGAGATTCTCCAAAACCACCAAGGCCCATAGTCCACATCCCAGGCTGGGTCATCTGATCTTTAAAATCGCCGCCAAAAGCAAGTTCGGCCACATCTTTATGCCATCCGGTTCTGCTTGCGCCACCCTGGTAACCAAAGCCTCTTAAATAATCACGTTTATCATTACCCATGTTCTGGTACCTTGGAATATAAATTCCATTAGCCCTTCTGCCATAAGTATATTTATCATCAAAGCCTTCAGCTTCTCCTGTTGCACCAGTACGGAAATGGTGGTCCATTAAATTATGGCCTAGTTCACCACTGGCATTACCTAATCCATTTGGATGTGCTTCAGAAGTAGAGTTAAGCAATAAGAATGTACTGCCTAAAGTTGATCCGTTTACAAAGATGATCTTCGCAAAGAACTCCATGTTCTCTTTAGACTCTGAATCAATAACCATCACACCGGTTGCTTTTTTAGTTTCCTTATCATAAATGATATGGTCAACTAAAGAGAAAGGACGTAAAGTTAGGTTTCCTGTCGCTACAGCAGCAGGCAGGGTAGAAGATTGTGTGCTAAAATAAGCACCAAAAGGACAACCTCTGCTACATAAGTTACGGTACTGGCAACTTCCCCTGCCACCATGAGGTACAGTTAAATTAGCGGTACGGCCAATGGTCATGATCCGCTCTTTTTTCCAGTGATCTTCAATTCGTTTCTTAACAGATTTTTCTACACAGTTCATCTCCATTGGAGGTAAAAACTGTCCATCTGGCAATGCAGGCCAGTTTTCTACCTGTCCGCTGATTCCTGCAAAACGTTCGGTATAATCATACCATTTTTCAAGATCTTTATAGCGGATCGGCCAGTCATTTCCATGCCCGTCTTTTTTATTGTCTTCAAAATTCAGGTCGCTAAAACGGTAACTTTGTCTGCCCCACATTAATGATTTTCCACCTACATGGAAACCACGGTACCAGTCAAAACGTTTCACCTCTGTGTAAGGACATTCCTCATCATTTACCCAAAAACTCTCATTAAATTCCTGGTAAGGATAATCCCGTTTTTGTACCGGGTGTGTATCTTTTTGTGCTTCAGTTAATCTGCCACGGTGTTCAAATTCCCATGGCTTTTTCATTGCAGTAGTATAATCTTTAATATGCTCTACGTTTCTGCCGCGCTCCAGTAACAGAACCTTAAGTCCTTTTTCTGTAAGTTCTTTTGCAGCCCATCCGCCACTAATTCCAGATCCTACTACAATCGCATCATATGTATTTTGTGCTGTTGCTTTAGTATTTAAATTCATGCTTGTTCTTCTAAATAGATTTATGAGTAAACTCTCTGACCAGGTTTCATATCCACGCAACCATCATAACGGCCAGGGATATCCACATATTCCAGTGCCTTAGTCGCACCAATTTCAGACGTAAAATAACCCAATAAGGTTAAATCGCGTGCGATAGCAAAGAAGTAAGGTGTTCCTGCATATTTATCACCAGCAGCCAACGGTACAGTTAACTTTTGTTTAGCGGGCTCTTTTGCTGATTTTTTCTCTCCTTCAGCTTTTTGAGCGGCAACAGTTTCATCACGCAATTTGCCAATAAGCTGCTCACGCTCTTTTACTGAGATTTTAACAAAAGAACTTCCGTATTCTTTTTTAGCACGTGCTTCCAGATCTTCCAATCCTTTCACAAATACCTCTTGTGCCTCTTTAGGATAACAATCCTTAACCATCATCGAAATGAATGGCCCTACACCTGCAGCCTTTGCCCCAGGCGTTTTTGTTGATGGAATAATAGTATCAGCTAATTCTGTGATTAGCTGGTCCTGCTCTGCCGAGAACAGGTTTGCTCCTTTCGTATCTGTAGAGGAATTACATCCTTCCAGAAATACACCAATCGTGGTTGCAGAAAGTGCGCCTCCTAGTAAAAAAGCTACACTCTTAACTGCGTCTCTTCTATCCATTTTGATTTAAATTTGGTTTTTTTGTTGTGTTCAGTATTCTAAAATAAGTAAAACAGATGACAAAGTGTAATAATCACACATATATATAATGGTATTGTTACGTAAATCTATCCTGCGTTAAAAATAACAAATTATTATTTTGATAAAATGGATTTGACATACTTAATACTTTGTGTGATACTTTCATATGGATCAATTTTAATTACATCTTGCTCTATAAAAATATATTCCAGTCCGGAAGATTTAGCCTGGTTAAAAATGTTTTTAAAATCAATACTTCCAGTACCTACTTCTGTATAAATGCGCTTGTCATTTTTATCCATATCCTTAACATGCCACATGCTAAATCGGTTTTTATTATCTTCAAACATTTTCAAAGGATCGAGTCCGGCATTCACTGCCCAGAAAATATCAAGTTCAAATTTAACCATGGATGGATCGGTTTCTTTCAATAAGATATCGTATCCCGTCACTCCATTTCCCTGATCCTTAAATTCAAAATTATGGTTATGGTAAGCGAGTTTAAGGTTGTGCGATTTACAAAGCTCAGCTGCGCTGTTAAATTTAGCGGCCATTTCTTTATAATCATCTAAAGTGCCGTTCTGCCTGATATTGGTTGGCAACGCCGGTACCACAAAATACTTTTGGCCAACAGTGGCTGCGGTTTCAATATGGCGTTTAAGGGTTTCCTGATTTCCATCCTTCGCTAAAAACTCCGTGGTGTTATAATGTCCGCTCGGAGAAGTCAGGTTATGCGCTTTAAGCAATGCTTTAAAGGCTTTGGCATCTAAGCCCCAAAATCCTTCTTTATTTAAAGCTCCGGGATACCCATAATAAGTTTCTACCTGGTTATAGCCAATCTTAGCTACTTGTGCGATCACGCTGTTCACATCTTTCAATAAAAGTTCACGAAGCGTGAACAACTGGATGCCTATTTTATTCACTGCTGCTGAAGGATAAGTTCCTGCCAGTGCGGAAGAAATTAGCGAAGGACTTAATAAAGCAGCTAATGCAGCGATACTGGATTGTTGGATAAAAGCTCTTCTGTTACTCATAGTAATTTAATATTTGAATTTATTACCTATAAAAGTTAAACAAATAAGGCCGGATAAAAAAGATCCGGCCTTATTTTATTTTAGAATGAATAGGCCAGTGAGGCCCAGAATGTCCGCTGTAGTAACGTTCTTCCGATCTGTAAAGTACCTGGGGCAAGTGCAGAAAAATCTCTAAACTGATCCCCGCGTACATCTCCTTCAGTTAGTACTCTTGCATTGAGTAAGTTATCTACCCAAAACCTGGCATCAATTTTTTTAGTTAATTTATAACCCGCACCTGCACGCATAATCACATAAGCAGGTAATTTATAACTATCACTAGGAGAAGTAAACCTGCTACCTACATAATTTGCTGCCACATTGATGTTTGCATTTCCAAACTCATAGTTAGCAGAAAGCTCCGTATTGATCACTGGAACCCTTTCTGTTCTTTTACCTGTAAAGCTGTAGATTCTGTCACCCAGCTCTGCTACCACAGCAGTATTAGATTGGGTAGAGGCATTGTAATCTGTATATTTGGAATCTTGTATCGTTCCTGTTAACCTTAAGCTCAGCGGCGTAAATAATTTGTAAGAAACTTCATACTCTGCACTCCAGGTACGGGTAGATCCAAATGCGATCAGCGCTTGTGTACCTGCAGCTACAGTTGGTACATTGATCGTTAAAGAAGTGTTTTTAATTGCGGAGTAACTTCCTGAAGCAAATATAGCCAGGTTGTTCTTTGCATATTTATAACCCAGTTCTGCTAAATAAACCGGACGTTTTTTAATATTCGCATCATTATAAGCAGTCGCATTATAATCACCTACATTGGGTGCATTATAAGCTTTAGTAGCCCTTACAAACATACTGGAAGTCTCATCTATCTTGTAGTTTAACCCTACAGAAGCTGCCCAGTTAGTTAATGTTTTATTGTAATCCGTATAGCCCGCAATAGTTGGTGTTGCAGCGGCTCTGTAATTAGGTGTTCCATCAGTATTAAAAGCATAAAACGGTCTTCTGCCATCTACATTTTGATTATCAATCCTTGCCCCGATATCTAATCTCCATTTTTCATCAATTTTTATTTCGTCACTTGCATAAGCTGACAATGTTCTGGTATTACCAATTACCGTTGTTTTTGTTTGTGCAATTCTGCTATTATCTGCAGGTGCTGCCAATAGAATATTTGGATTCTCTTTAAATTCAGAGAAAGACCTGAATGCATAGCGTAAATCATTTCTGTTGTATTGGTGAATGCCCAAACCCAATGCAAGACTATGTTTACCTATGGTTTTTTTAAAGTCCAGGTAATCTACAATTTGGTTATCCCTGTTCATTTGCGCATTCACAGAAGAAGTAATCACTTGATCGCCTGTTACAAAAGGAGCAAGTGTTCCATTGGTATAATAATATGGTGTTGCAGCGGTACGTGCCCTTATTCCGCTGGGTACAGAATACGTGCTATTGGTTTGTGTTTTCTGGTAACGGAAGTTATTTGTTATTTTCCATCCATTATCTGTTACATAATTAAACAAAAATCCTCCCGATCCAAGTTTAGTATGTAAACCATCTTTCAGATCAAAATCATGTGCAGTACCGGCAGGATCTGAATAATTCCATGAAGTTTGCAAAGGAGTGATCGATTGTGATACCATATCAAAATCTCTATATTTCCTTGGCTTTCCGCTTCCATCATAAGGATAATAGCTTGTTAACAGCCATTGCACTTTATCATTTAGGTATTTACCAAACACCCTCACAAATCCTTTGTTATTTTTAAAGCTAAAGGTCATATTTCCTTTAATTTGGCCACCTAAATTAGCCGGAGAAAAGCCAGGATTCACTACCCCGTTATCCCTGCGGTAAAATCCGCCAATATTATATTTTACAGAATTACTGATCTTTCCACCTGTATTTCCATCTACCCGGTATAATCCTTGTGAAAGCCCTGTGGTAAACTTAAACTGTCCATAAGCTTTTTCTGCGCCCGCATAACTAATATTATTTACCACTGCACCTGGGGTGTTTGCTTGTAAAATAGATGCATTTCCACCTCTAATGGCTTCAATATTTTGAATCGTTAAATCAGTTTTGTAATACTGATCTACAGAGGGGTTAGAGTTAAATCCAGTAGGCAAAAGAGGCAATCCGTCTTCCTGGATACCCAAAAAGATATATCCTCCTTGTTGCGGAAAACCACGTACCCAAACATTACCCGGACCATCACCCCCTGTACTTTCTACAGTTAATCCCGGAATTGCTTTTAATAGATCAGTACTATTTAATGGTGCCCGGTTAGCGATATCTTTATTACTGATTGAAGTAATAGCTACACTGGATTCCAATTTCTTTTTAGGATTTCCACCCCCAGTTACCACTACGCCATCTAGCTGTAAAGCATCTTCAGATAAAGCAATATTGATCGCATTACCAGTTTCTCCGGCAGCTACATTTACTTCTTTAGTGATATATCCTATATAAGTAAAGGTTACGCTGTAATTTCCAGTACCTGTTACTTTCATGGAAAAAGCGCCATTGGCATCGGTAAGCGTGCCATTGGTTGTTCCTTTAACGGATACACTTACTCCTGGTAAACCGTTTCCCTTGCTGTCCGTTACTTTTCCTGACAACACAGCATCGTTTAGGGGTTTAGCTGCACCTTGATAAAGTGCATCGTTTTCTGCAAAAAGCAGGATCCTGTCGTTTAGTACCTTATAACTTACGTCATATGGCAACAGTAATTTATCCAAAAAATCACCTAGTTTCTGCTGAATGGCATTAATGGATGCTTTGCGGGTTGAATTGATTGACTTAGGACTGTAGACAAATTTTACTGTTGTCATTTGTTCTACTTTTTCGATGATCGTTTTAATGTCTTGCTGATCGGCTTTTAAAGAGACCTTTTTGTCTAATACTCCTTGTGCGTTACCGTCTTTTGCGGCAGCGCTGAGTGTCAATATCGTGATGGCCAGTATTTGATAGATGGAGAATTTCATTGCTTTTAGAGCTAAGGAAATGAATAGCTTTTTTTTCATCTGCGTATATTTTTTATACTTGCCATGAAGATTGCCTAAGATTTTTCATAAATTTTATGAATGGTAATCTCATGCAGGTTTCATATCTTCATGGATTGTTCATTAAATAATTGGATTTATTGGACATAGGAATACCCTTACACATCTGATGTGTTTCTAAATCAGCCGGCAATGCCCCACATTGCCGGCTTTTTTGGTATTATAAAGTAACTGGTGTGTGTTTAAGGTGCGTGTGTAGTAAAGCTTGTGTTCATAAACGATTGATTTATATTTGGTTAATAATGGTTAATTGCAGTTTTTTCCACTGATAAGGAGTGTTGTTCCTTTGATCGTATATGCTCCGGAGATAGATTCACAGATCAGGCTGATTTGCTCATATAAGCCTTTGTTGTTAAGATCTCCGGTAAAGGTGCATTGATATATTTTTGGGTCTTTTACCATGATTTCTATGCCATAGGCTTCTGCCAGGGTATTGAAAACGTATGTTAAGCTACTTTCTGAAAATTTGAAACTTTGGGCTGCTGGTTGGTGGTTAAGAATATATAAGGGCTTGGGATGTGAAACCAGTGTTTTACTGATCTGGTGCTCGTCTTCGTTAAATATTGCTTTTTGATTGGCGGTTACATAGACCGCTTTTGTACATTTCTTAGGTTTAAATGAAATGAGGCTTCTGCTGGCGTTTTCATTGACTTCTACTTTTCCGGTACTTACCGATACTTGAGCCGATGATTCTTGTACCATGAAACTTGTACCTAGTACTTTTACCTTCAGGTTTTTATTATAAACGTAAAATGGTTTTTGCTGGTTTTTGCTGACTACAAAGAAAGCATCGCCATGCAGGTAAACTACTCTTTTACTTTTACTGAAAATAGCTGGGTAGATCATTTTGGCGCTGGGTTGTAAAACTACCTGGCTATGATCGCTTAGTTTAATGGTCTGTGTAAAATTGGTGTTGTTTTTACGCGTAAGCATACTGATGCCTGGGTTTTCTTTGTAAAAAGACCTTTCTGCATAATTGTAATAAAAGGTATATAGAAAGGTGAGCCCCATAACGATGGTGATGGAGGCCGCGATGGCAATTCTATACCAGCCGATATAATATTTGGGCTGCTTTTTTGCCTGACTCTCCATATTTGCATGAAGCTTGAACAAAATACGATCGCTGATCTGAGAAAGCTCTGTGGAGGTTAATAGTGTATGGTGTTCTGTGTTTAATGACCCATACCATTCCTCTACAAGGAACCGCTCGTTTTCAGTGCAGTTTCCGTATTGATACCGGTCGAGTAAATCTAAAAAAGATTTCTTGTTCATGGCAGACATTACATTTGGTTAATACTAAGGAGTAACCTAACTCGGCCTGTACCCTAAGGTGGAGGATACCTTTTTTTTGAAAAATAATGTAAGGTGTTGATTTACAGTAATAAAAAAAAGAGTGCTAACACGTAATAATTTTTTAAATAAGCTTTTATGAACTTTAGTGAACGGGTAATGTGATATTCTACTGCCTTTTCTGAAATGTTTAGCCCAACGGAAATTTTTTTGGTTGACTGATGCTCAAACCTGCTGAGCCTGAATATTTCCTGTGTTTTACCTGGGAGCGAACTGATGCCTTTTTCCAGAATGCTGGATAAATCATGCAGTTCTATCTTGCCGTAGATGTCTTGCTCATCCATAGGATGATGCTGGCTAAAGGCGATGTATTTGTTTTCTACGATCTGTGCACGGATGTAATTGATGACGCTGTATTTTAAACAGCCTAGCAAATAGTGTCTTGCGTCTTTTACTAACAGGCTTTCCCGCTTTTCCCAAACTGAAATGAAAATGTTCTGTACCAGGTCTTCTGCTATTATTTTGTCTTTTGTTTTTTGATAGGCGGCTTGTAGCAGTAACTTACTGTATGTGCGGTAGATTTCCTCATAAGCTTGCCCGTCGCCATTTTTTAGACGTGAAAATAAGGGGTCTTGCTCTTCGGGATGGTCAGTCATACAGCTATTTGATTAGCTGAAGGTAAATAATAATAATAACATTTTTATATAGGTTTGTTTCGTTTTTCTACCTTTGCCAAAATCAAATTTTAATGAGCGATAAAATACTAGTATTAGGATCTAACGGGCAGATTGGAACTGAGTTGGTTACTGCTTTGCGTAAAACCTATGGTGAGGACAACGTAGTTGCCTGTGATATCCGCCGGCCGGATTATGATATTAAAAATTCAGGGCCTTTTGAGTTCGTTAATGTGCTTGAAAAGGATGTCCTGAATGCGATTTTTAATAAATATAAACCTGCTCAGGTGTACTTGCTTGCGGCTTTGCTTTCTGCTACTGGTGAGCAGAATCCTAAACTGGCCTGGGACCTGAATATGAATGGTCTCCTGAATATTCTTGATCTGGCTATTGTTTATAAAACGGCTAAGGTTTACTGGCCTAGTTCTATTGCTGTTTTTGGGCCAAATTCTCCAAAAGATAGTACCTCTCAATTTTGTGTGATGGACCCTAATACTGTTTATGGTATTAGTAAATTAGCTGGTGAAAGATGGTGTGAGTATTATTTCCAGAAGTATGGCCTTGATGTGCGCAGTATCCGTTATCCGGGCTTAATTAGCTGGAAGGCTGCTCCTGGTGGTGGTACTACTGATTATGCGATCCATATTTTTCATGAGGCTTTGAAAAAGGGCAGTTATGCTTCTTTTCTTTCTGCGGAGACGGAATTGCCAATGATGTATATGGATGATGCTATCCGTGGTACGATTGAGCTGATGGATGCGCCTGCTGATCAGATTTCTATCCGTTCGAGCTATAATTTTGGTGGCGTGAGCTTTACTCCTGAGGTGCTTGCGGCGGAGATCAGAAATCATATTCCGGAATTTAAGTTAACTTACACGGAGAATGATCCGCGCCAATTGATTGCTGCGAGCTGGCCGCGTTCTATTGATGATCAGTTTGCTAAAACTGACTGGGGCTGGAAACCTGAGTTTGACCTGGCGAAGATGACTGCGGATATGTTAAATAATTTAAAAAGTAGTAAATAGGTTAATACCTGAAATGTAATATAATGGGAAGAGCATTTGAGTTCAGAAAAGAAAGAAAATTTAAACGTTGGGCTAAAATGGCCGTTCAATTTACCCGTATAGGGAAGGAGATTGTAATGGCTGTGAAGGATAATGGTCCTAATCCTGATACGAACTCGCGTTTGCGTACAGCGATCCAAAATTCTAAGGCGGTGAATATGCCTAAGCATACGGTGGATGCGGCGATTAAAAGGGCGTCTAATAAGGATGAGAATGGTTATGAGGAGCATGTTTATGAGGGGTATGCGCAGCATGGTGTGGCGATCCTGATTGAAACGGCTACGGATAATACGAATAGAACGGTGGCTAATGTGCGTAGCTATTTTAGTAAAACTGGCGGTTCTTTGGGTAAAACTGGTTCTCTTGATTTTATCTTTAACCGTAAGTCTATTTTTAGATTTGTTCCTGGGGATAAGGATCTGGAAGAACTGGAGTTTGAATTGATTGATGCTGGTCTGGAGGAGTTGTACCTGGAGGAGGATGAGGATGGTAATGAGATTGCTGTGGTTCAAACTGCTTTTGAGGAGTTTGGTAATATGCAGAAGGCTTTGGAGGATCTTGGTTTTGAAATGAAGAGTGCAAAACTGGAAAGGATTTCTTTGACTACGGTGCCGATTACGGAGGAGCAGGCGGTTGATGTGTTGAAGCTGATTGATAAATTGGAAGAGGATGATGATGTGCAGGCTGTTTATCACAATATGGCGGAGTAAGGGTAGTCAATTCTATAAGGAAAAATAAAAAAGGTTTAAGTCTTAGCCGTACCGCACCCATCTGAAACGATGGCTGATGTACTTTAAGACTTAAACCCTTTTTTATTTTAAGCATATCCATACTTGACAGGGGGGGAACTATAGGAAGGGAAGGGAAGAAAGGGTAGTGCAGGGTGGAAAATTGGTAAGGTTGTAAAATGTATAGATGGATTTTATAGGGGAAATAATTAAACCATTATAGGAAGGGCGAAAGACTGGAAAATTGGTAAGGTTATAAAATGTGTAGATGAATGGTTTTATACATGATATAATGGAAATACAATAGGGAAGGGTTAAGGTTGAAAATTGTTAAGGTTATAAAATGCATGGATGAATGGTTTTATACATGATATAATGGAAATACAGTAGGGAAGGGTTAAAACTAAAAAATTGGTTAGGTTGTATTATCAATACGTGATAATACGCCTTCATTTGCACCTTCATTTTCTGCATGTGCCTTGCCAATTGGACTTAAAGCCATATTTGCACCTTCATTGGGTGATGTTTCTTGTTCAATATTAATCAACCAAATAAGAACATGTAAAAGGCTAACCCCCTATAAAGGGTTGGAAAAACTAAAAAATAAAAAAGAGATTATTTTGCCGAAAGGGCATCAGGCTTCGTTTCAGAAGGGTGCAGCCCGACTCGGGAAATGATCTTTTTTTATTTTTTCCTTATAGGAGAAAGCTTAATCCAAAAATAATTCTTACATCCATCAACCAAATATTTACCATTGGTATGATGATGGCTTTACATTTTAACTTTCGTCATAAATTTTGTATTTTTACATTACATCAGTAGTTTAACAATATGTCAGATTTAGAGCTTGAGGCTAAACACGAAAAATATCTGATTACAATCAGAAATCTGAGAGCAAATAATTTCAGCAAAGACTTACCTTTCCTTATTTTGTCGGAAAACCTCCCAGAAGGTCAAGTTTATAAGGAATTTGCTGATGGTCGTATCGAAATTCAGGAAGTTGCACCTGCTGGTAAAAGTTTTCGCACACGTGTAATTAAAGTTCTTAAGGGAATGCAAGCAGATAGCATTCGTAAATCTTATGGACTACTATAAGCCAACTCTATTGGTTATATCTGGTCCTAATGGAGCTGGTAAGTCAACTCACATTCAAACTATGCTACCTAAAGCATTTGAAGGAATATTTTCTTTTGACAGAGATAAAACTCGAGTATCGTTTGAACTAGAACTTCAAGTAGCAGGAGTTTTGAAAATAGATATATCATCTCGTGCTACTCGCATGATGGAGGCAAAACTTTTTTTAGAAATGAAAAAAGCAATATCAAACAAGGAGCATTTCGTGTTGGAGACACCGCTATCACATCCTGATTATTGGAAGTATATAGATATGTTTGAGTCATCAGGATATATGGTCCAACTTAATTATCTTTCCTTAAATAAGATAGGTGATTGTATTGGTAGGGTTGAACAAAGGGTTCTTGAGGGTGGGCATCTTGTAAAACCAGATACAATTAAAGGTGTTTTTAATGATAATTTGATGCATATTAATAGTCAATATCAAACTTTCCAAAGAATAGAACTCTATGATGGAATGTTGGTGCCAACCTTGCTTTGTAGTTTAGATAATAATATTGTTGAATATGTGTCTCCTATAGCACTAAAGAAAACATGGATTAAAAAAGGATTGCCCCTATTATATTCTAAACTCAAAGATTTTACAGTTAGGTAGTTGAGTATATATGATAATAAGCTTAAGCATAAAAGTAACTAAAAACGTATTTAATGTACCAGCCTTCAGATACTTCATTAGTATTATTACGAAATGCATCTTTATTAATAGAATAATAAACCCTTATTTTTTTCTTGTGCTTTTCCAATTGGCTTGAAACTACATTTTTACCTTACATTGAGTAATACTTCTTGTTCAACATTAATCCTTCTCTGTAGAAGCGTCTGTAAATAAGTAATCATATTCAGTATCAAAAGTAGCTATTGATTAAACATTAATCAACCAAATAAGAACCTGTAAAAGGCTAACCCCCTATAAAGGGTTGGAAAAACTAAAAAATAAAAAAGAGATTATTTTGCCGAAAGGGCATCAGGCTTCGTTTCAGAAGGGTGCAGCCCGACTCGGGAAATGATCTTTTTTTATTTTTTCCTTATAGGAGAAAGCTTAACCCCTAAACATCCTGCAACCGAATTTTCTTCACCAGCCAGTAATCTACCTCAATATTCCTTTATTTTAAACGATGACTAAACAACCAGGGTAATAACTCAGGCTCAGCAAGTGCCAGATCCCAGCTGCTATGCCCGGCATCCGGATATAAAGTAAACTTCACCTCTTTACCAACAATCTTCAGCTGATTAGCAATCGCAGTAGAAAAAGCAGGATTAACTACATCATCTTTCCCTCCATGAAATATCCACAAAGGCACCTTTTTATACTTATTCACATTAGCCAAATTATCACCCCCGCAAATCGCGAAAGCCGCAGCAAACATCTTAGGTCTGCGTCTCAGCAACTCATATGTACCCATGCCCCCCATAGATAATCCACCAGCATACACCTGGTCCTTACTAATATAAGGCTTATCCAAAATATTATCAATCATACCCAGCAAAGCACGCATCGCTTTAGTCGGCTCACCACCCTTAACAAAATCAAAAGACCTTTTACCCGCAGCATCCGGAGCAATATTAACATTAGCCCAATAACTATCAGCAGGACATTGAGGAAAGATTACAATCGCAGGAAACTGCTCACGCACCTCAGGCTTCAAAAAGACCCCCGCCCCATTAGCCAGTTGCTTCTCATTATCATGACCACTCTCCCCGCGGCCATGCAAAAAAAACAAAACCGGATACTTTTTAGCCGGATCAAAATTCTCTGGAAAAAGGATTCTATAAGACATCGTATCCCTTTTATCCGCAAAACTACCCCTATCATATTTAGTTAAATCCTGAGCCATAAGTTTTGAAGAAAAAAGAAGAGGTAACAACAAGAGAATCAATTTCAAATACTTCATCAGGCTAAATTATAAAACCCGCCCGGAATACAAGCGGGTTTTAACAAATTTAACTTATCTCTAATAAAAACTTTACAACCAAACCCTAATAACCCGGACTCTGTTTAAGAACCCCCTGGCTTCTGTCAATCTGATCCTGCGGCAAAGGAAAATAATCATCACGGCTTTCGATCGTAATTCCCCTCAAATAACTCAGATATCCCCCCTCAAAACCAAAATAACTTTCCAAAGTCTGTTTAGCAACACCCCAGCGCACCAAATCATAAAACCGGTGACCCTCCATCGCAAGCTCCAGGCGGCGTTCAAACCTCACCGCATTACGCGCATAAGTCGCAGAAGGAAAAGAAGGATACGGAGATACCCGATACGTAGACACAGGCACCCCATTTATCGTCTTTGGAGGCAGCAGCGCCGCCCTTTGCCGCACCTTATTCACCAAAAACAGCGCCCTATCCAATCCACCAATCTCCACCTGGCACTCCGCCGCCATCAAATAAATATCAGCCAGGCGGATCAAATTCACATTCAGACCAGTAATATTCGTATTCTGCGGCGCAGAACCGCTACCTATCTGCGCAGCATCAATCACATTTTTATAAGGTAAAAACGGACCACCATTAGAAACATCCCTCACCCAAGTATCACCAGCCATTACCCCCCAATCATGATAAGGCACACCCCTTCTGCCCATTGTATAATCAATTCTTGGGTCCAGTGCCAAAGTAGCATCCAGCTTATAACTCAGCTTCTCTGCCGGAGTAAGTCCAAAATCAGACTTATAAGGATTAGTTCGGTAACTACCATCCAGCAGCGGCAAACCAGCAGCATCCACCTTATACGCATTCGCAAGATCAATAGAAGGCTGGAAAAACCCGCAACAGGTAATAGGCAAGCTCGAATTATAAGGAAAATTAAGCACATCACCCACATTCCCATTATCACCAGGTGTACCATCAGTACCCACAGAATGCTGCACAGCAAACACAGACTCAGGGCCATTCTCCTTCGTAATATCAAAGTTATCCGTAAAAGGAAGCGTCACCAAATCAGGTTTAGCCAAAATCACTGCATTCAGCAAAGTATAAGCCTCAGCAAACTTCTTCTGGTACAGAAAAACCTTACCCAGATAAGCCTGAGCGATATATTTATCCACCCGGCCAATTTGTCCTTTAGGTTTAGCAACAGGCAAGTTATCCACCGCATACTGCAAATCCGCCACAATATCCGGATAAATATCCTTATCATTAGGCACCGTCGGCGTAGTCGCAGCCTCCGTAATATAAGGCACACTCTTAAATATCCTCACCAGGAAAAAATAAAAATGGGCACGAAGCAATCTCGCCTCACCCTGTATTTCCTTAGCCCGCGTATCACTAAACTTCTGTGAGCCAGAACTCTGCAATGCAGCCAATATTTTCAGTGTATTATTACAGCGCTGGATCCCTTCAAAATAATTATTCCAGGCCACCCCCAAGTTATCATTTGTACTCGTAGGAGAATGCTGTTCAATCAAGTTCATGTTCGGCTGATCACCATTATCGCTACCTTTATGCGCATTATCAGAATCAATCTCTCCAAACACCCAGTTACTAGGCGCAGAACCATAAGTACCATACTGGCCATTCACATTTCCATTCAATAAGCTATAAGCACCAACCAGTAAACCATCCACACCATCCTGTGTAGTCAATTGTTCATTCGTAAGCTCTCCCTGCGGGTTACGTTCAAGAAAATCCTTCTTGCAGGAAAGTCCGCTGCAGATTAAGAAAGACAGAAGTATATATTTTAAGTGTTTCATCTCTATATAATTAATTAAAAGCCAACATTAATACCAAATAAAAACTGACGGGGAGAAGGATAGATACCCCGATCCACACCAACAGCAGAAAACGTATCCGTTTCCTGGCTCACCTCAGGATCAAGGCCAGTATATTTAGTAAGGGTGAAAATATTCGTAGCACTCACATAAACCCTAAACCTGTTAATGCCAATCTTGGGACCAAACACCTTCGCTACAGGCAATGAATAACCAATCTGTAAATTCTTCATTCTAAAAAAGCTGCCATCCTGCACAAAATAACTCGAAGACGCATACTCCAGATCAGACACCCCAGCATAAGGCGAAGGCACCATACTTGTTGGGTTACTTGGGCTCCATGCATCCAATAAGCGGGTACTCCTTGCCCCATTAAACACAGGGAAATCCGTAAAATAACGTGTCGCCTCATACAAATCATTCCCCTGCACACCATTAAAAAAAGCAGCAATATCAAAATTCTTATAAGAAACATTCAAACTAAGGGAATAAAGAAAATCAGGATTAGGATTTCCGATAATCGTACGGTCATCCGGGCTAATCACCCCATCGCCATTCACATCCTGGTAACGAAAACCACCCACCCTGGCCAAAGTATAAGAAGCACTATTTGCAATCTCAGCCGGGTTCTGATAAATACCCTGCACTTTATATCCATAAAACGATCCAAACGCTTCCCCCTTCTTCAGGATACTCGTTTGCAAGCTTCGGAAATTTCCATACCCCTGCTGGTTAATATTAGGCGCAAGCTCTAAGATCTTATTCACATTCTTAGAAAAATTAAACCCAATATCAAACTTAAGCGGACGATCATTCTTCTTACCATAATGATAGCCCAAAGTCAGTTCCACCCCCTTATTGCTCATATCACCAATATTTACATACGGTGAGCTACCCAATCCAGAAGCAGTAGCCGGCAAAGGAACCGGATAAAGCATATCCGTAGTCTTCCGGTTATACCAATCAAAAGACCCATCCACACTACCATCCAGTAAATTAAAATCAGCCCCAATATTTATAGAACTCAGTGATTCCCATTTCACATTAGGATTACTATACGCATTCTGCCACACACCAGTAGTAAGCGCATTACCGCCGCCCACCGCATAAGCAGCATTAATAATGGAACTCTGGAACCTGTTCAAATATTGAAAACCTGGAATCCGCTGATTTCCCGTCTCTCCATAACCTGCTCTAATCTTTAAATCAGTAATCCAGCCCGTATTTTTTAAGAAAGACTCCTCAGATATCCGCCAAGCCACACTCGCAGCAGGAAAATAACCAAATTTATTTTCAGGCCCAAAGTTAGATGAACCATCCCGGCGTAAGGTAATACTAGCCAGGTAGCGGTCTTTATAAGAATAATCGGCCCTTCCAAAATAAGAAAACAATGAACCAACACTACCCGTACTCGAATTACCAATATTAGAAGACCCGGTATTCAGGTAATAATAATCAAGGTCACCCAAGAGAAAAAAATCATTTCTGCCCGCATTAAGTTGTCTGTTCCTGGAACGGATAGCTTCAGATCCAACCAGCAAATTCAAACGATGCACCTCATTAATTACCTTATTATAAGTTAACGTATTTGTCCAGGTCCATTCCGTAGTATATCCCTGATACTCATTCAAATTATTTGCATTGCTACCCTCCGAAAATTCGATATTCGGATAGCGGAGTGATATCCCGTTATAATTCTCATAGCGCAATCCAAAATTAGTACGGGCAACCAAGCCAGGAATAATATCCGCTTCACCAAATACATTCCCAAAAAAGAAATTACTCCTGTTCACATTATCTTTACCCCGGTATAAAAAACCAACCGGGTTCTCTGCATTTCCCAGCAAGCTACCCCGGCTCCCGGCAAAATTTCCTTTAATATCATAAACAGGTACAATAGAAGGCATCCGGTACGCCCAGCTAATTGCACTCCCTTCATCCTGATACTCTCCAGACACATTCGGATTTACACCCAAACCAAAACCCTCAGAATAACTATACTGTGCATTTTCTCCAAAGCGGAACTTCTTATTTAAAGCAGAAATGTTCGTATTTGATCTGAAGTTATACCTTTTAAAACCAGTATTCTTAATGGTACCCTTCTGGTCCAGGTATCCACCAGAAAACGTATAAACCGCATTCTCACTACCCCCAGTTGCACTAAGCTGGTAATTTCGGATCGGGGCACTCTCTGTAATTTCATCAAACCAGTTTGTACCCTGCTGATTAGCGCGGGTAATCTGGTAAAACGTTGCCGGGTCACGGCTATAATTATACTTAGAGGGATCTGCATCAGCGGGAGTTACATCCTGACCAGTTTTTGGGCCAGCAACCAGATACTCAGGCAAGGTAGGCGTAGCACCAGATCCATAATTTGTACCCGTAGAAACCGGGCTTCCGGCATTGCGAAAGCCTGCATACAAATATTCTGCATACTGAATTGGGCTCATCATTTTCGGAAACCGGCTCTTAATAGGAGCCTGGATCCCCATATAGGCATCCAGAGTAATCTTTGGCGGGCCAGCCACCCCTTTTTTAGTCGTAATAATTACAACCCCATTATTTGCCCTCGCACCATAAATAGAAGCCGAAGAAGCATCCTTCAAAACCTGTAAGCTCTCAATATCATTTTGATTCAGCCAGGAAAGTTTGCCCTCATAAGGAACCCCGTCAATCACATACAGGGGGTCATTATTATTAATCGTACTAAAACCACGCACCCTGATTTGCGGTGTGGAACCCGGCGCACCATCATTCACAATCTGCACACCAGGCGCTTTACCTTGCAAAGCCTCCACGGCACTAGCTGCAGGCTGCGCTTTAAGCTGCACCACATCAACCACCGTTACCGCACCAGTTAAGTCTTTTTTTCGCTGCGTGGTATACCCGGTAACAATCACCTCGGTCAGCTCATTCTGTTTAAGCTGCAAAACAATGTTTAGTCTGGTTTGTGTACCCACTGTAACTTCCCTGATAGCATAGCCGACAAAAGAAATGACCAGCACATCAGCAGGCCTGGCCTGTAAAGTGAATGCCCCATTCGCATCAGTAAGTGTGCCTCCAGGTAAGTTTTTAATTTTAACAGAAGCGCCGATAATGGGTTGTTTATCATCACTAGCTGTTACTTTTCCAGTTATACTGGTTTGAGCGCTTGCACTAATAGCAAGGCATAAGCTCATAAGCAAAAGAATGCCAATCCTCTTGATAAGTGGTAGATTTCGTTGCATAAGATTATATTTGGTTAGGTAAATAGAACTACATTATTTTTCTGAATTACAATACCAATTTAATCAATGATGCATTTATAGTATAAATATTGAGGTGTTATTTATCTTAAAATCAATTTTTGGGACATTTGTCCTGTAACATCTGTGTTTCTAAAGGAAGCTAAAAAATATGCGCAAAAAAAAGAGGCATCCTGAAATAGAATGCCTCTTAAGTAATAAATGAAAATATTATTTGATTAAAATAACAGGATTTTTATAAGTGCTACTGCGCTGCATAAAAACCAATAATAAAAAACTAGTTCGTTAAGCTAAACTGTGCAGCAGAAACATCGCGTGAATTCGCACCCACGTACACTTTAAAATCACCCGGCTCTGCACCAAATTTTAATTCCGTATTATAAAACTTAAGCATTTCAGCAGTAACCGTAAAAGTTACCTTTTTAGATTCCCCTTTCTTAAGAAAGATCTTCTGAAAACTTTTCAGTTCTTTAACCGGACGCGTAACCGTACTATAAATATCCTGGATATACAGCTGCACAACCTCTTGTCCATCATAATTTCCTGTATTCTGTACATCAACCGTAGCCAGAATCGTCTGTCCTTCCTTCATCGTCACTTTACTCAATTGAACCGGAGAAATTTTAAAAGAAGTATAGCTCAATCCATATCCAAACGGATACAAAGGATCATTTGAACTATCTATATAACGCGATTTAAATTTCTCATTTGACATCCCATCATAAGGGCGGCCTGTACTTTTATGGTTATAATAAAGTGGGATCTGGCCAACATTTTTAGGAAAAGTAGCCGTCAGTTTACCAGCAGGATTATAATTACCCACCAATACATCAGCAATCGCATTCCCTGCCTCTGTTCCGGCAAACCAAGTTTCTAAAATAGCAGGAACATTTTCATCCTCCCAAGTTAAGGTAAGTGGCCTGCTATTCATCAATACCAATACAATAGGTTTACCCGTTGCCGTTAACGCTTTTAAAAGTTCCTTTTGATTCGGTAACAAATCAAGATTAGTACGGCTTGTTGCCTCACCACCCATAATTGCACTCTCTCCTAAAACCACAACCGCAATATCCGCTTTCTTCGCTGCAGAAACAGCCTCACTAATCATTTTCTCTGGTGATTTTTCATCCGCAACAATCTCTGCACCATTGGCATTGATTTGCTTTAGAATCGCAGGATCATCAACCAGGTTAGCACCTTTCACATACGTCACATCCATATCCGGAGCTGCATTTTTCAATCCCTCCATTACGCTAATAGCTTGTTTCCAGTCTCCAGCAGCGCTCCAGTTACCAATCATATCCCGTTTATTATTTGCCAGCGGGCCGATAAGCGCGATCTTTGCATTCTTTTTCAAAGGCAATAACTGATTGTTGTTTTTTAACAAAACCATAGAAGCAGCAGCAATATTCTTTGCATCTAACCGGTTCTGTACAGAAAGTATTTCCGTTTTAGCCCGTTCTTCATTCACATACTTATAAGGATCGGCAAACAAGCCAAGTTTATACTTCACTTCCAGGATCCTGCGGCAAGCCGCATCAATCACCGCCTGCGTAATCTTTTTTTCTTTCAGAGATTCTTTCAAAGTGGTTAAAAAACCTTCCCCAACCATATCCATATCAGTTCCAGCATCCAGCGATCTTGCACTCACTGTTTTAAGATCTCCCAAACCATGGGCTTCCAGCTCATTAATCCCCGTATAATCACTCACTACCATGCCTTTAAAGCCCCATTGATTACGCAGCAATTCTGTCAGTAACCATTTATTAGCCGTTGCAGGGGTACCATTAATATCATTAAAAGAGACCATTACCGTTTCTGCACCCGCATCAATAGCCGCTTTATACGGAGGTAAATATTCATTATACATTTTGATCAGGCTCATATCCGTTGTATTATAATCACGGCCAGCTTCGGCAGCGCCATACAAGGCAAAATGTTTTACGCAAGCCAATATCGCATCTTTATTCGCAAGGCTGTTAGTCTGATAACCTTTCACCATCGCCGCACCAATCAAACCACCTAAATAAGGATCTTCCCCAGAACCCTCAGCAATTCTTCCCCATCTAGGATCACGTGAAATATCCACCATAGGAGAGAAAGTCCAGTTTAAACCATCCGCACTAGCCTCTCTTGCAGCAATTCTTGCACTTTTTTCAATTAAACCCAAGTCCCAGGTTGCACTTAACCCCAATGGGATAGGGAAAATCGTTTTGTGTCCATGGATCACATCATAACCAAAAAGTAATGGGATCTTTAACCGTGATTTGGTCATCACCAGTTTTTGTAATTTCTGCACAGCTTGTGGTGTAAAAGTATTAAATACCCCACCAACCAAACCCTTTTCAATCTTTTCGTCTACCCCTTCACTTAAAACCGGGCCAGTAACATCAAAGCCTACCGCAGGCAAGTTCAGTTGTCCGATCTTTTCATCTAAAGTCATTTTTGACATCAGGTTACCGATGAAGACATTCATCTTCTGGTCTGTAGCTGCAACAGCCTTTTTCTGTTGGGCAAATAAAGAATTTGCCCCAAAAATTGCTGCCAGGAAAAATATGGAAGTCGATTTATTCATGTATTTTATATTATAGTTGCTGTTCTTGTAAACTTAAATGGCTGATAAACCAAGATTACAAGACCATATGTTATTAAAATTTTATTTTTTTGTAACCGCTGCACTTTCAATCCCCAGTTTATCTAGTCCTTTTTGAACATCAGGGCTACTCATAAAGAGTTTCCAAAGCAACCCGCTGCGGTAATTCTCGATCATACAGATAATCGGGCCCTGGTCAATCGCTAAATGTGATTTCGCATACCAGTTATGTTCTTCACTAAAACCATCTACAAAACCATATTCACTCCAGATCTTATCACCCAGGTCAAAATAGAAATGCTTCAATGCTTTCATCGAATACTCTGGTGTATATGGAAAAGCAGATAAAGCAGCAGTAGGGGTAATAACGCCCAAATCTTCTGATGGAGAATGCGCTGCATATCCTTGCCAGCTATCACCCGCTGTTAAGCCCCAGCTATTTTCACCATAGCCTTTATAATGCTTTGGATTTTCTATGGCATACGCCCGGTTAATCAGCGTATGATTTTTATTCTGTTCAAAATAATCCGCATAGCGATCTTTTAATCCCCTTGGGTCTAAGCCCAAAAATGAATAATGGGTAAAAAATAACGGGCCGCCTAAATCAATTCCCAGCGGGAGCGTGATATCGTAAAATTTCTTTCCATTGAAAAAAGTATTGCTATTTGCCCAACCATCATCATAAACTTTTTTATCAATCGCATACTTAGGCGAAGAAGCCGCCAGTACATAAGTGATAAAACATTCGTTCCAGCCTTTTAGCTGATGGTTCATGCTCCATCCATTATTTGGGCTCCAGTGCCAGTACATCGTGTTTTGCTGCTGGGTAAACCAATTCCATTCAATTCCTTCCCACATCCATAAGATCTTGTTCCGGATATCATTCTCTACAGCGTTATCAGCCGTATAATACTGGCGGGCAGTAAGCAATCCCTGGAATAAAAATGAAGTCTCCACTAAATCTGCACCATCATCTTTTGGGCTAAAACGAATCACTTTACCCGTTTCCCCATTTAACCAATGTGGAAATGCGCCATGAAACATATCCGCTTTCCATAAAAAATCAACAATCTTTTTAGTTCTTGCAGCAGCTTGCTCACGGGTAATGAACTTTCGTTCTGAAGCCACAATTGTAGCCATTACACCAAAGCCAGTTCCACCCGTAGTCACTACCTCATCACCATAATCAAAAGACTGGTTACTCCGTTCGCGGGCCATCCCGCTAACCGGATGGGCAAAATCCCAGAAATAACGAAAAGTTTGTTTCTGTACCAAATCCAACAGCTGCTCATCATTTAGGTTCTTCTGAATTTTTAGCTGCGGGGTAATGCGCTCATTTTTACGAGTTGCTGCGTTACGTTTGGTTTGTGCAATAATATCCTGTGCAAACACATTCACAATAATCGTTAGCAATAACAGCAATAAGAAGTATCGTTTCTTTTTTAACATAGGTCATTAAATTAAAAAAGGTTGCCGGCCTAACCCCGGCAACCCGTATGATAAATAATTAGCAAAAAATCTTCAGGTTAATAACCTGGATTTTGGGTGAGCAAGTTACCGCTACGCTCAATTTCTATTTCTGGAACTGGCCAAATTTCATTTCTATTTGCTTTCCAGCCTTTTACACCAAACACTTCCGCTCCGCGGCCCTGGCGGATCACGTCAAAAAAGCGGTCGCTTTCCATAGCCAGTTCAACTTGTCTTTCTTTATAAATAGCCGTTCTTAAAGCCGCTTGTTCCGTAGTTGTCACATCAGGCAAAATTGCTGTATTTGCTCCTCTAGCCCTGGCGCGTACTTTATTTAAAGAAGTCAAAGCTAAACTTGGATTTCCAGTTTCATTAGCAGCCTCCGCATTCATTAATAACACATCAGCGAAACGCAATACCCTCACATTCTGTTGTGCACCTTCATTAAAGCCAGAAACATACATGCTGAAAGGAACATAAGATTTCTGGTTATACATGGGGTTAACAACGCTAGTAGGGATTAAATCACCCTGTGGTGTAGTTTCACCTCTGTATAAAATTGTTGCCTGTCTTCTTGGATCACCAGTTTCAAATGCCGCATCTAGTACCGGAGTTGGCACATTAAAGCCCCATCCGCCACCTATCACACCCGCTGCACCTTGCACCTGGCTATATTGTGAATTGGAAGCATCTGCATTTCCGGGAAGCAATTCTGCCTGAACCTCAAACAGCGATTCTGAATTATTCTCATTATTGGTACGGAAACCTTTTTCAAAATCAGGGAACAAAGAATAACCTAAACCAATTACCTGGTTAGTTAAGGTAAGTACCTCAGTAAATTTTTTCTGATACAATGCCACTTTCGCATGCATGCCTAAGGCAGCACCTTTTGTAGCACGTCCTAAATCTACAGCTCCATAAGTTGCCGGTAAAACAGCGGCAGCTTCAGTCAGGTCTAATTCAATTTGTGTATATACACTTGCCTTATCTGTACGTGGAATATTATATTCAGTTGCATCTTTAGGCACATGAAGTCTTAATGGAACATCTCCATAAGCGCGTACCAGCCTGAAATAAGAATAAGCCCGGACAAATTTTGCTTCTGCAAGGTAACGTGCTTTTAAGGTCTCATCCATGGTAATGGCAGGCACATTATCTAAAACCTGGTTACACAAATTAATGTTCTGATACTGGCCCGTCCAAAAATCCTGTAAGATCCCTTCTGTAGAAGTTGCAGTGAAAGTATCAAACAAATTCCAGTAACCCGCATCAGAAGGAGCACTACCTTTTTCAGCTTCATCAGATCCTACACTTTCTATGATCAAAGCTGGAAATGCAGTATTATTATACGTACGCAGATTTGCATAAATTGCATTTACTGCTTTAGTTGCATCTGCTTCAGATTCCCAAAAATTTGTTGCTGGCTGCTGGCCCTGAGGGGGAACATCAAGAAAGCTTTTCTTACATGATGTTGCCATGAATACAGTCGATAACAGACCGATCGCACACCATCTTTGCAGCGTTATATTTTTAAATGTTTTCATTATATGTTGTATTTTAAAGGTCATCAGCCCTAGCTTAGTTTGCCATCATTGTATTCGCTGCAAACCGCTAAGGATTGATTGTCCGGATCATTAAAAAGTAAGGTTAACACCTACATTGTAAGTCGCATAAAGCGGGTACACATTTACATCAACACCCGTAGCAGTTGGGCGGCCACCTATTTCTGGGCTAAAGCCACTGTATCCAAAGAAGTTTAATGCATTTTGCGCATTAGCAAATACCCTTAGCTTTTTTATTTTCCATTTACTCATGATCGATTCTGGAAGACTGTAACCCAATTGAATATTTCTTAAACGTACATACGCGCCACTTTCAACAAAGAAAGAGTTTGGGGTATTATTTGTAGAAAAACCAATATTAGTAGAAGGAAAAGTATTAGAAGTTCCTTCCCCATGCCACCTGTTTTCAAAGAAATTTTGTGTAAAATTCTCATTTCCCAATCTCGATCCCAGGTTTCCATTATAAACATCTACACCAGCCACACCTTGGATATCTACAGTAAGATCAAAGTTTTTATAAGCAAAATTAGTATTGACACCATAAGTAAACTTAGGATTAGGATTACCTAAAGTGATCCTGTCTTTTCCATTAATGATACCATCACCATTCTGATCTATATATTTGAAATCACCAGGTTTTGCATTTGGCTGACTAGAGGCAGCAACTTCTGCTGCATTTTGGAAGATGCCATCTACTTTGTATCCGTAAAATTCACCAATCGCACCATTAATAACAGTACTTGTAGGAACAATACCACCAGTTAAACCATCACCACCACCGGCGATCCTGTTATTACCAGATAATACATTAAGTACTTTATTCTCATTATATCCAATATTACCGCTAATCGAATACGTTAAACCAGCATCAGTTTTATCTGCCCAAGAAGCAACAAATTCAAAACCACGGTTTCTAAAATCTGCCTGATTTCCAGCAATTGCACTGTTTGAAGTACCTAAAGAACCTAAAATAGGGATGTTAAAAATCGCTTGTTCTGTTGTTCTGCTATAGTAATCAGCTTCAATAGTTAACTTATTAGCTAAAAATCCCATCTCCAGACCAACATCTATACCAGCACTACGTTCCCATACAATGGCAGGAGGTACCAGTTTAGTGATACTCGCACCAGTATTTGCTACACCATTATAAAATGCGATCAGCGCCGGGATTTGAGATACTTCTTGTCTTGTTGGGTTAATCGGTACACCTGCGTTACCAACTTTACCCCAGCTTCCGCGAAGTTTTAAATTGCTAAAAATGGTTTGATCTTTCATGAAATCTTCATTAGAGATTACCCAACCCGCTCCAATAGATGGGAAATACCCCCAAAGGTTATCTCCACCAAAAAATTGTGAAGCCGCATCAGCTCTTAAAGAGGCATTTAAAAGGTATTTGTTTTTGAAACCATAATTTACCCTTCCAAAATAAGAGTTTACCGTATTTAAGCTTCCAGAATCTTCAATTAACCTGTCATTTGCATTACCAAGTTGTAAGTAAAGATCTCCATCGCTGCTATTCGGTACATTTAATGCCCTGCCATGAATGCCATAAGTTTTATTCCGCTGCGCAGTTTGTCCTATTAATGCGGTAATGGTATGGTCTTTCCATTTATTATCATAACTTAAAGTGTTTTCGATGATCCAGTTCCTGGTTTCAGTACGTCTGACATCTAAACTGCTGATATTGGCAAGCTGTGAGTTAGTTGCTCTGTAAACCGGCACATAAGCCCTTACTTCAGCCTGTCCAAAATCTCCACCTAAACTTGTTTTAAAGGTAAAGTGCTTCGCAAATTTAAGCTCTGCATAAATATTACCAGTTGCCCTGTAATTGGTGCTTTTCTGATCAAAAAAATCAAGTGTAGCCTGTGGGTTAACATTACTTCCATTACCCAAATTAAAACTATTTGGATCTCCATAAGAACCATCAGGATTAAACACAGGCACCACAGGTGATGCTGCATATAAAGGCGTAAAAATACCAGGTGCGTCTACAGAACTACTCGCTGTACCTGTTACGTTATAACCTACTTTTAAAGATTTTAAAACCTGGAAATCATTTGATAAACGTGCAGTATATCTTTTATAATTGTTTCTTTCAACAATTCCATCCTGGTTTAAATAACCCAAAGAGAAATTATAGCTAGATTTATCTGTCGCTCCATTTATAGACAACTGATGATTGGTTACCATTGCCGTTCTTAACAGCTGATCATACCAATCTGTACCTGCGCCTAAATTTGTATTGCTAAACAATGGCTCTCTGTCTAAAATTGAGTATAACTCATTTACGCCAGTTGCATATTGAGAAGCATCTGCCATTTTCACCTGGTTAGTTACTTTTTGGATCCCTACAGTACCATTGTAATTCACCGTAGCGTCTCCACTTTTACCATGCACAGTAGTGACCAATACCACTCCATTTGCTGCCCGGATACCATATATAGACTGACTCGATGCATCTTTAAGGATACTGATGTTTGCGATATCCGCAGGATTTAAAAAGCTGATATCATCATACCATACACCATCTACTACATATAATACACCCGTGTTACCAAAAATTGTTCCTGTACCCCTAATCGTGATTTGAGGTGAAGCACCTGGCGCACCATTATTGGTAATCGATACCCCTGCAACTTTACCCTGTAATGCACTTACCGGGTTAACAGAAGCTTGCTTAGAAATTTCTTCCCCTTTCACTGTAGATACAGCGCCAGTTACATCTATTTTTCGTTGTGTACCATAACCCACTACCACAACCTGCTCTAATTGTTGTGATGAAGAAGCTAATGCTACATTAAGCGTAGTTTGATTATTTACTGGAACTTCTTGTGTTGTATATCCAACATAAGTAAATACTAATGTGCCAGTGGCAGGAATGCTAATTGCGTAATTCCCATTTGCATCTGTTTGTATTCCGCCAGTTGTTGTTCCTTTTATTGTAATACTTACCGAAGGCAGGGTTGTCTTATCCTGGCCATCTGTAACTACACCTTTAACAGTAATGTTTTGGGCTGATGCTACATTAAAAAACAACAAACATAGAAACGTTAAAACAGAAAATTGTGTAAAAATCCTTTTCATGCTCTTATTTGGTTTTTGTTTAATTGTGGGCTAAATCTCCGCTAGATCCATAGCATAAACAAAGAAGTTGCCTCTACATTAATACATCAGCATATCTTTGTGTATAAAATACAATAAGTGTTTTTCTGAAAGAAAAGGATTAAAAAACGCGTTAGTATATCATTCAGACAAGGTGACTGATTTTTTGTCTGACCTATTAAAAAATGGATGATGTGTGGGGTTTATAAAGGTTTGTGTAGTGATGATGTAGTGCTAAAGTTCCATAAAAAACTCTGCAAGGTTCTTATCATGGGGGATGTTTAGTTTTTTCCTCAGCCTGTACCTCCTGATTTCTACCCCCCGCAATGAAATATTCAGCAAAGAAGCCATCTCCTTGCTGCTCATATTCATGTGTAGGTAAGCGCATAATTTAAGATCATTAGGTACTAAATCCGGATGGCTTGATTTTAGCTTTTTAAAGAAGCTTCCATGGGCCTCGTTAAAAGTAGTTTCAAACAAACTCCAATCCCGTTCATCATTCATTCCATCATCAATAACTTTCTGTAATTTACGAAGCTGCTCATCCGGAATATTTTTACCATTCGTATCTTTCAATTTAATAATCTCCTGGCTTAACCTCTGCATGAGTTCATTTTTGTAAACCAGGTTCATGGCAGAATTAGAAAGCTCCCTGTTTTTACTATTCAGTTCTGCCTGTAGCTTTTCAGTTTCGATCTTGATGATCTGCTTTTCTGTGGCCTCGGTTTCTTTTTTCAAAAACTCCTCTTTCTCCAGCTGCACTTTAGCCAAAATCTTGTCCCTGTCTTTTCTTAATTTTTCTTCATAGATTTTCTTTCCCTGGTATAAGAACAGAATGACAATCAATACATATACTGCCAAAGCCCAGTTACTGGCATAAAATGGGGGGCGTATGGTAAACTCGAATACACTAACTTTACTAATCAGTTCATCATTGATCTTTGCACGTACTAAGAACCGGTAGTTCCCGCTAGACAAATTGGTGAAATCTTTCTCCGTAGCAGTACTCCATTCAGACCATTGCTGCGAGGAACCTTCCAGAAAATACTGAAACTTTATTTTAGCCTGCCTGTAATAGGGCAGGGCATAAGAGATCCTGATATTATTCCTGCTAAAAGGAATCTCAATTTCCTCCCCACTATTTCCATGCTCACTGATGGTCATATAGGCATCCGTCACATCTTCTACACGTCTGATCAAGACTTCTGGTAATTTTTTCTGCTGCTGCTTTCCTGGTAACCCTGCTGCATCATAGATCACAAAACCATCATCCACACTAACCAGGTACATATTATTGCTAATTTGGCTGATGTTTTCATAATACTGCACCATTCTGCCATCTAAAAGGCTAAATCTGTTAGAATCGATGGACAGTTTGCCCGGTTCCCAAAAATCCACCAATGCAGTTTTACCATGGTTAATGAACCAGTACTTTTTAGCACCAGCACTGATGATCTTATTTGATAAAGCAAAACTACCCAAACCTTTATTTAGCTCTTCGTAAGGACTAAACCGGTTACTAATCTCATCATAAAGCATAAATCCTGCATCAGAAGAAAAAACCAGTTTGTTTTCGAGTGTAAATATGTTGATATTGAAATTACTTGGAAGTCCATTTTTCTCTGCATAATACCGTGTTTTTACCACCTTTTTAAAATCACTGCTTAAAGTAAGTTTATACAATCCTTTATAAGCATGGCTTACCCAAATATCGCCTCTGGCATCTTGTTCTACATACCGGGAAGGTTCTCTAAAGCCCTCTATGTTGCTGAAATATTTCCAGTTCCCCCTGCTATCTTTTTTAAACAAAACCAAGCCAGTATAAGTTCCCTGGATCAGGTAATCAGGGTTACTCCATAATTTTTTAATTGTCCAGCCTCCGCTCACACCAGAGATCTTCTCCATTTTATCTCCTGTAACCCTAAAGGTTCCTTCATTATGGCCACAAAACAGCTGATCATCCATAACGGTTAAATCCCAGACCTGACCTTGTGAATTTGGAATAAGTTTGAAATCAAAGGAATTGAAGCGGGTGCCATTATCGGCTTTCCATGGACTATAAAAAAGTCCCTGATTGGTACCCAGGTAAATATTGTTTTTATAGATCAGGCTGGAATACACGGTTCCAAACTGACCAGTTTTATCCAGGTAAAAATAAAGAGGCGAGTTTAACTCAACGCGGTCTATCCCGTTATCCAGGCCGGTCCAAAGGTTCTGTTCCTCATCACTAAACAAACTAAGCACGGTGTTATTTTGCAGCCCGCCAGATTTATTGATCCGCTGAATTATATTTCCATTATCATCAATGAGGATCATGCCATTTAAAATAGTTCCAAAGGCATAATATTTACCACTAATCTGCACACCATTATTAAGCTGAAATACTTTCAGGAAGGAGTTTGCCGGGGTTTCAAACGGAGTATAAAATGATCCGTTGTAAATAAATAAGCCATCTTTGCTAGTGCCAATCAGTAAATTACCATTTTTATAAGGTAAGATGGTCAGTATATTGGCCGGTAAAAGCATACCAGTGTTTTTTAACGGGGTCAGTGTATTCCCTATAAGTTCAAAAATACCTTTATTTAATACTTCAATAAAAAAACGTTTTCCTACCTTTTGAAGAAATAATAAGGATCCCGGAACTTTAACCGTACTAATCTTGCCTTGCTGATAAATATATATACTGCTAAAAGACTGAAAGATCACTCTTTCCTGATCGGTGTGGATTTTCCAGATTTCATCAAGTACTGGATTTGACTTCGGAACCAGGTTTTTTAAAGAGGTATAGCTTAGCTTTTTATTTTTAGCGGACCAATATCCAAATTCGCCAAAACTGCCGGTATAAATTATCCCATTTTCTCCTGTTGCCACCGCGCGCACGATTTGGTGGTTTGGCATGATGTATTGCTGCCAGTAATTGCCATCATAAGTAAGAAGGCCCTGGGCATTACCAAAGTACATTACACCTTTTTTGTCTTTCGCTATTGCCCAGTTCTGATTTCCAGACTGATAAACGGATTTACTAAAATTCTGAACGTAAGGAATGCCTATACTTTTAATGTTATCTGCCTTAGCTGTTGTACCAGTTAAATACAGTGATAAAAAGAGTGAAAAGTATAGTATATGGAAGATTTTCATTATAAAGAACAGGTATCGGTAGATTAATTACCAGGCAAAATTAGCCAATAATTATAACATATGATACCTGTCCTTTGTTTGCTATGCGTTTTGAAGGTTTTAATATTATAAAACACAGCTGCTTAATTTAATAAGCCCGGATACTATTTTGTTATTTAACAGATAAATTTACTTGCTGAGGAACTTTAACATAATATCCTGTTCCATCATAAGGCCTTCTTCTTGGATTGGTTACACAAGCTTCAGAACAGCATCCATGAAGTTTTGTACCACAATCATCACATTGTGTGATATGCTCATTACATTCTGGATTTGCACAGTTGATCATTTTTGCGGTGGTGGTGCCGCAAGTATAGCAAGTAGAAACTACGCTTGGATTCACAGAATTTACATCTACTGCAATTCTGTTATCAAATACATAACACTTACCTTCAAAATCTTCGCCGCCAGCTTCTTTACCATATTTGATAATTCCGCCATGTAACTGGTAAACATCGTTAAACCCATGATGAAGTAATAGGGCAGATGCTTTTTCACATTTTATGCCACCAGTACAATAGGTAAGTACTTTTTTGTCTTTATATTGTTCCAGTTCTGCTATCTTTTCCGGGAAATCCCTGAAGTTATCGATGTCAAGTGTGATTGCATTTTTAAATCTGCCCAGGCTGTGTTCGTAGTTGGAACGTACATCAAGAATGATTACATCTTCCTGGTCAATCATTTCTTTGAAGTCTGCTGGTTCAAGATGTTTTCCTGTTCTTTCATTCGGATTGATAATACTGGTGTCTCTTAAGCCCGAATGAACGATTTCAGATTTATACCGGCAATGCATCTTAATGAAGGAAGGTTCTTCTACATCGTCTATTTTAAACTCTGTTTTAGCAAAACGCTCATCTGCATGTAAAGTGGCCATGTAGGTAGCACAGGATTCTTTTGTGCCAGAAACTGTTCCGTTTAAACCTTCATCGGCAACGATGATGCGGCCCACAAGGTTTAGCGATTTACAAAGTATAAGGTGACTGGCAGCAAATTGTTCTGCCTCTGCTATTGGACTATAGCAGTAATAAAGTATGGTCTGGAATTTTTTCATAAGATTAATACCGCTGCAAACGGCGTTTAATTGATGCAAATTTAATAATTAATATGGAAGAGCGGAGTTATAATTATCTTGTGATCTATTTATGGCATATATATAGTGGTATGAATTAAATTAGCACTGCTTTTCTTTTACTGATATAGAAAATGAGCAGGATATTTATTAATAATAAAATGCCGGCAGATTGATGTAATATCGCATAGACCTGGTAAGTGGTATCAAAGCTGTTTAAAAGGGTAGTTATTCCTAAAATCACTTGTAAAGTGACCAGTATTATTGATATTTTTCGCAGTGCGGATAAAAGATAGTGTGTTTTCCATCGGGATGATCTTTTATATAAGATAAAGATTAAAATTAGGATCATATAAGCCAAAAGGCGATGAATGAATTGCACAATTAACAGGTAATTATTAGAGGCTGCTAGTTTATATAATTCTGGAGGAATTAAATATCCATTCATATCTGGCCAGGTGGGGGCGGCCAGGGCTGCTTTTGAACCCGCCATTAAAGCGCCTATAAACATTTGAATGAGGATTAGAATTAAAATATATCCGGTTATCCGTCTTAGAAGCGGAAAGTAAGGGACATTTATTTTTGGTAGGCTGAGTTTAAATGCCAGCCAGAGGGTGTAGCAGAGCAGGATCAGCGCAGTGATAAAATGTATAGCCAGCCGGATATCACTGACCGCAATTGCTGTATCATTTAACCCGCTTTTTACCATGATCCATCCAATTATAGCTTGTAAAAGGCCTAATAGAAAAAGAACGCTTAACTGGAGTAACATTTTTAAGCTGATCTTCTTTTGTAAAAGGAAGATGCAAAAAGGAATAATGAAGATTAAACCTAACATCCTTGCCCAGTTCCGGTGAAGCCATTCCCAGAAGAATATGGATTTATAATCTAAAAGGCTAAATTCTTGGTTTACTAATTTAAATTGTGCAATTTGTTTGTACAGTTTAAAACTATGCTGCCAGCTTTCTTCTGATAATGGGGGGAGTACACCTAACAATGGCTGCCATTCTGTGATAGATAATCCTGATCCTGTTAATCTTGTGATGCCTCCAAGAACGATCTGGACGAAAATAGAGATGGCACCACAGTATAACCAGGTCGCAACTGGTTTATTTTTCAGGTTAGGGTGTATATTATTTACCTTCATAAATAACGCCTGAGTCTGGTGTTTCATTTAGTTCAATTTTAACCAGTTCCGGAAGTAAAGGTTTGAGCTTATCCCAAAGCCAGATACATAAGTTCTCACTTGTCGGGTTTTCTAATCCTGTAACTGTATTCAGAACTTTGTGATCTAATAGATCTATTAGGGGTTTAACTGCGCTTTTAAGGAGGGTATAGTCCATTACCCATCCTGTTTGCTGGCCAGTTTCTCCTTCAATGTATACTTTTAATTTATAGGTGTGGCCATGCATCCCGCCACACTTGTGGTCTTTTGGAACATTGGGCAAATAATGTGCAGCATCAAAACGGAAGATCTTGTAAATAGTCATGTATATATATTAGTCTGCAAAATTGCTATTCATGACACGGTTCAAAAATGATGAACATCATAATTATAAAGAGATCGTATATATATAGTGTGGTGTTTGGAGGATTACTGTTCTATTATAGAATAATCTTACTATGGAAAAAGGTAAATGTGGTTTAGGTAAGAATAGAAGATCAATTTGAAGATTGGCGGTATCCTGGCAAGAGGACAATCTATAGGGAACTTATAGCTGAGTTATAGGTAAAGAATGGATAACAAAGTTTTCACAAGGTGATCACAAGTAGGTAACAAGGTAAAAGACCTTGCAACACCTTGTTTGCACCTTGTTATCTACCTGTTATCACCTTGTTATTGATTATTTGTGTATCTGTTTAGTATGGGTTGCGGATAGGGTATATTCCTGCCTGGTACGGGCCGATGTGGCTGTACTATTTATTTGTTGTTTTTAAGTTGTTGGTTGAGGTTTGAAGGATGTTGGGGAAGGAATGCTTCCGGTGTCGGGTCTGTTTGCTATCGCTGTCGGGTCAGTTTGCTGCCGGTGTCGGATCTGTAGGGTTGCAAATAGATGATGGTTTTCGCAGCAGGCGGCATTTTTTTAAAGCATTGAGGGCGTTTTTTGCTGAAACTACCGCTCTTTCTATAGGATAGGGGAGCTGCTATGCTAACGCTGGCTTTGTTTTTCGCTGCTCAGACCTCTTTATTTTTCCTGCAGCGAGTGGCTTTTAACGGGCTTTCCCCGGAATAGGGTTGGGCTGGTAAAGTTTTTCTGGCTGTAAGTTAGGTATTTAGCTTATTGATACAAATCAATTGGTAGAATTGTTTGGCGGTTGCTGAATTTTTCCTACTTTTGCATCCCGCTTCGGAGGAAGGGAAACAGAGAAAAGGATAGAGAGAGAAGGATTTTGAAAGACGTGTAAAGAAGAGAAACCTGTCAGGGTTTAGATTTTAAAAGAGGTTGAAAAACTTCAAAAAAATAAAAAATAAAAAGCTTGACAAAACGAAAAAGATTTCTACCTTTGCAGTCCCAACAAAAACGGGAAAGTTGGCCAGCGGATGTTGGCAGACAAACAAACAAGATTGAAACAGTGA
>Ga0247807_10000056_pt1 | contig 126131 bp, 91 predicted proteins | sample UWRJL074202C1_FD_179931 | JGI IMG/M metagenome (GOLD analysis project Ga0247807, IMG submission 179931) | Plant litter microbial communities from Arlington Agricultural Research Station in Wisconsin, United States - UWRJ-L074-202C-1 | ecosystem: Environmental > Terrestrial > Plant litter >...
TCAGGAGCATCAGCAGCAGCTTTAGCAGCTACAGCTTCTTTTTCAGCTTCATCATCTTTCTCACGTTTACGCTCGTCTAAACCTTCTTCGATCGCTTTGATGATAACATCAGTGATCAATAAGATAGATTTAGTTGCATCATCATTCGCTGGAATAGGGAAATCGATGTTCGAAGGATCAGAGTTTGTATCAACCATTGCAAATGTTGGAATGTTTAATTTCAACGCTTCGCTAACTGCGATATGCTCTTTCTTCACGTCAATTAAAAAGATAGCAGCTGGTAAACGGTTTAAATCCGCGATACCACCTAATAAGCTTTCTAATTTAATACGCTCACGCTGGATCATTAAACGTTCTTTCTTAGAAAGGATCGAATAAGTACCATCTTTAGTCATCTTGTCGATGTTAGACATCTTTTTGATAGACTTACGTACTGTTTGGAAGTTAGTTAACATACCACCTAACCAACGTTCAGTTACGAAAGGCATGTTTACTTTTTTTGCTTGCTCAGCAACAATTTCTTTAGCTTGTTTTTTAGTCGCTACAAATAAGATCTTACGACCTGATTTTACAATCTGTTTGATTGCTGAAGCAGCTTCTTCAGTTTTAGTTAAAGTCTTGTTTAAATCTATAATGTGAATCCCGTTGCGTTCCATAAAAATATATGGTGCCATTTTCGGATTCCATTTGCGGGTAAGGTGACCAAAATGTACACCTGCATCCAATAAGTCTTGATATGTTGTTCTTGCCATTGTCTTTGTCCTCCTTAAGATTAACGTTTACTGAATTGGAACTTCTTACGTGCTTTCTTACGTCCTGGTTTTTTACGTTCAACCATACGCATATCACGGGTCATTAACCCTTTAGCACGTAATGCCGGTTTTTTCTCAGCATCTAATTCGACAATAGCTTTAGCGATCGCTAAACGAACAGCTTCAGCCTGGCCTTTGATACCACCACCTGCTACATTTACTTTAACATCATACTGACCGATAAGCTCTGAAACTTCAAAACTCTGGTTAACGATGTATTGTAAAGGTAATGTTGGGAAATATACTTTGTGATCTTTACTGTTTACAGTAATTGTACCGTTGCCCTCTTGCATATAGATTCGCGCAACAGCAGTTTTTCTTCTTCCTGAAGTATTAGTAACTGACATTTCTTTCTTCCTTTAATTAAAGTGTAATGGTTGTTGGTGATTGTGCTGAATGAGGATGCTCTGCACCTGCATAAACAAAAAGATTGGTGTATAATTTAGCACCAAGTTTTGTTTTAGGTAGCATACCTTTAACCGCTTTCTCGATAACACGTGTAGGATGTTTCGCCATTAACTCTTTAGGAGAAATGAAACGCTGACCACCTGGGTATCCAGTATAAGATGTATACACCTTATCGCTGAACTTATTTCCGGTCAACTTAATCTTGTCTGCATTGATAACGATCACATTATCTCCGCAGTCTACGTGTGGGGTGTACTCAGGCTTGTTTTTACCACGGATGATCATTGCGATCTTCGATGACAAGCGCCCCAAAATCTCGCCTTGTGCATCAACAACAACCCACTGTTTGTTAACAGTTTTAGCATTGGCAGAGACAGTTTTGTAACTTAACGTATTCACTTGCTTGTATTTAATTTGTTAAACAATTATGTATTCTCCCTATAATTTAGGGACTGCAAAGATAGATTAATATGTTTAATTATCAAATGGTTGGTTAAAATTTTTTATTAATAAATTCAGACCAGCACAAGAACAAGTGGAAAAGCAGGGCAGAGGTAAACAAAAGCCCTTGTGTAATAATCCAAATCGTATTTAGCGGATAATAATTATATACCATATCATTAATCAGCAGCAACATCGCACTATATCCTAAATAAAGAGCAAACAGGAAAGATATTCCTGCTAATATACATTGAACTACAAACCATTTTACCTGCTCTTCTTCCAGGTTCCGCAGCACCATCCAGTTAAAAACAACCACTGCCAGTATACCGGTTATAGCCGCAGTACTGCCATTCTGCAAATATTGCAGAAAATACAAGACTGCAAAAATAAGGTTCATATAAGACAGTACTTTAATCATTTATATACGATCTGCAATAATTATACCTTGTTATCTTCAAAAAATGCTATTTTAAATAAATAAGAACCTTTTTCGCCTCCTCTTGTTATCTCTTTAACAAAAGATAGATATTATGACAAAGGAAACAAAAATTGTTGCAGGTATACTGGCAGGAGCTGCCCTTGGTGCCGCGGTGGCTTTAATCTTATCTTCAGATAAAAGCGACGATGTAAAAGATAAAGTAACAGACTGGTTCTGCGATTTACTTGACTCTTCAAAAGATAAATTAGCTGATGTAGCTGATTCTGTAAAAGACAAAATTTCAAAAGTAAAAGCAAGCGCTTAAATTTATAGATAGTGCCGGCTGGCCCGGCACTATTATGATAATTACCCCTCAAGATATGCTTTATCAACGCGCACCGCAATGAAAAGCGCTCCCTCACAAAGCGTATCATTTAGCATATCAATTTAATAAAAATCCCGAATGCAGTATATAGATGATTTTTTTGGCTACCCGATCCCGCAGTTCTTTCAAAACATAATTATTGCAGTTACCGCTGTTGCCATTGGAATCCTTTTAACATTTATCATCCGGAAAACTTTTAAATTCTTCTCCCGCTATTGGGCAACTTTCCAGATCGAGTCTATCATCAAGCATCTGAATGGCCCTGTAAGCGTATTTGTACCCTTGCTGCTGCTTAACATTTCACTTGGTTTTATGGTCATGAATCTGGTATTTAAGGTGCAAATAGGCCGGATCATTGAAATTTCGCTAACAATACTCTTTGCTGTGATCCTGATACGCGCGATCAAAGTCTTAGAAGACCATTTCTATCATAAATACGACCTCAATAAAGAAGACAACCTTAAAGAGCGAAAAATAAGGACACAACTCCAATTCATCAGAAAGTTTGTGGTTTCGCTCATTGTACTAGTTACCGTTGCCATCGTATTGCTAAGTTTTGAAAGCATGCGTAAAATAGGTGCCGGTTTATTAACAGGTGTTGGTATCGGTGGTATAATTATTGGTTTTGCCGCACAAAAATCATTAGGTAATTTACTGGCAGGTTTTCAGATTGCTTTTACCCAGCCCATACGGATAGATGACGTGCTGATTGTTGAAGGAGAATGGGGCCGTGTAGAAGAAATTACCCTTACTTACGTGGTAGTTAGTATATGGGATCAGCGCCGGCTTGTCCTTCCTATTACTTATTTTATTGAAAAACCTTTTCAAAACTGGACACGGGTTTCAGCACAATTATTGGGTACGGTTTTTCTATACCTGGATTATACTATTCCTATTCCAGCGCTTAGGGAAGAACTGACGCGCATCCTGATCGATCACCCGCTATGGGATAAAAGGGTAAATGTAGTGCAGCTTACTGATAATAAAGAGAGCACTGTAGAAGTCCGTTTTTTAATGAGTGCCAGAAACTCCGGCCAGGCTTTTGATCTTCGCTGCGATGTCCGTGAAGGAATGATAGATTTTATACGCACCAATTACCCGGAAAGTTTACCAAAAACCAGGGTAGAATTTAATGGAAAAAGGGACGAAAGCACCCTATTACCTTTTCCTGCATAAGGAATATTTGGTATCTTTATCGTCATGGATGTTTTTGGCAAAGCTTTACAAGATCAGTTTACAAACGGCACAGCAGACACTTTATGGCTACATAATTCTTATGATGAGCCAGAAGAAATGCCTGTGGATATTTTCTTCAGAACAGAAGACGAAATGCCTGATATTGAGTTAGAAGCCATGGATTTATGCGAAGGCAGAGTGCTTGATGTTGGCGGTGGCGCTGGCAGTCATGCACTGATCCTGCAAAACAGGGGCTTTGATATAATAGCACTCGATATTTCTGAAACCGCAGTAAAGATCATGAAATCACGTGGGGTAACCCAGGCAATAGCTGGTGATATATTTACCTACCAGGGAGAAAAATTTGACACCTTATTATTTCTCATGAACGGGATCGGCCTTACTGGCACCGTTGAAGGTTTCAAAAGTTTCCTGACCCATGCTAAATCTTTACTGAATGAAGGCGGACAGCTTTTATTTGATAGTTCTGATATCAGTTATTTATATGATGGATTAGACTTACCTGCTGATAAATACTATGGAGAAGTTTCTTATCAATATGTATATAAAGAAGAAAAAGGAGACTGGTTTAACTGGGTTTACCTTGATCCGCAATTGCTTAAAAAGATCTCAAAAGAATTAGGCTGGGAATGTCATTTATTATTTGATGATGGCCAGGACCAGTACCTGGCAGAAATGCGGGTTGCACAAATATAAAGATATTGCTGCCAGCTAACCTGTTAAAGATTCCTGGCAGCATTATAGCTTAAGCGCTTTTCTCTTCCCAGATCACCGCAATATTTATAATCGTTTGTACTGCTTTTTCCATATCCTGTACCGATGCCCATTCCTGTTTACCATGAAAGGCGTGTTCGCCTGCAAAAACATTTGGACAAGGCAAACCCATTAAAGACAGCCTGGAACCATCAGTTCCACCACGGATACTTTGTTTTTTAACAGGTATTCCAGCACGCGCTATCGCCAGCATACCATATTCCAATACCTGCGGATACTTGTCAAGTACCTTCTTCATGTTCCGGTACTGTTCTTTAATAACCAAGGTATACGCAGATCCAGGATAACCCAGCATAACCTGTTTTACCACAGTCTCTAAGGCGTGGCCATGTTCTGCTAAGCGTAAATCATCAAAATCCCTGATAATAAAATGAGCCTCTGCCAGTTCTGCCTGCCCTTGTATGCTAACAGGGTGCACAAATCCCTCTTTTCCAGAAGTAGCCTCTGGCGTTAACCTATCTTTAGGCAATGCACTGATAATATCACTTAAAATTTTAATTGCACTCTCCATTTTACCCTTTGCAAAACCAGGGTGGGAACTCACTCCATGAATGGTTAATACCGCTCCATCTGCAGAAAAAGTCTCATCTTCAATAGAACCGCAAGTTTCCCCATCAATGGTATAGGCAAAATCAGCACCAAGCTTTTTAAGGTCCACTTTATCTACGCCCCTGCCAATTTCTTCATCAGGGGTAAAAAGCAATTTAATTACGCCATGTTTTACCATTTTGTGCTCCATTAAAAAAGCAGCAGCTTCCATAATCTCTGCTAACCCGGCTTTATTATCTGCGCCCAGCAAAGTTGTTCCGCCAGCCGTAATAATATCATTTCCAATCTGGTCTTTAAGATCAGGATGTTCAGTCATTTTTAAAACAATAGCGGGATCATCAGGTAAGATAAGGTCCTGCCCCTGGTAATTTTCATGGATCACCGGGTTCACCCCATAACCACTGCAATCTGGTGAAGTATCCATATGAGAACAAAAACAAATCACCGGAACATTTTTATCAGAAGTAGCTGGGATAGTTGCATAAACATATCCATACGCATCCAAATGTGCATCGGTAATCCCTAATTCCAATAACTGGGCAACCAAAACCACTCCTAAATCCTTTTGTTTTTCTGTAGAAGGAATGCCTGGCGATGCCGGATCAGACTGCGTATCTATTTTTACGTATTGCGTAAATCTATTTTGTAAAGAATTACCCTTGTTATGATATTTTAGCATATTTTTAAAAAAGTAAAGTTAAATAAAGATCATACTTTACGGCTAAACATTCTCAACAACTTGAAAAGGATCCTACTCTGCTCATTTTTATTAACTGTTGCTTTATCATCTTTTGCACAGTCAAATTTTTATAAACTCTCTATCGGGGCAGGCGGCGGCTTTACCCAATCATTTACAGAAGTTAAAAAACACGATTTTGGTGTTGCAGGCTATGGTACACTAGATTATTTGTTTACACCTTTTGCCAGTCTTGGCCTGGAGTTCCAGAAGGGAGAGATCAACGGCGGAGATTATTATCATGACCCCAATAACAGGCAGTTTGTAAACACTTACAGTGCATTTTCGATCAATGGGAAAATCGCCTTAGGAGAAATCATGGAAGACCATTACCGCGGACCTGTAAACTGGTTACGGGGAATTTATTTCGGAACCGGGATAGGAATGATCCAGCACAGCACCATCTCCACCATTCAAACCGACAGCAATGATCCTGGCTATGTTACCTTACTGAACAGTTCAACTAAGGACATCTATTTTCCGCTTAATTTGGGCATCAATTTTTATTTACCCGACCGGGATGGCTTTTACCGGTATGGCCTGAATTTAAATTATCAGGCAAATATCACATTAGGAGAAGGATTGGATGGATATGATGATTCAAAGGTTACTTTTGAAAGCGGCAAGCCAGATGGCTATACCTATTTTTCCATTGGGCTTAAATATAATTTTGGCAAAATGGGTTTGTCTAAAAAAACCTTCAGAGGATATTAATAATCACACAAATGAAACACATTTTACTGCTTTTGCTTGCGATCGCTACCTTTAAAACTTACGCACAACCCACTCCCTATGAGCAAAGTAATAAAAATCAAACTGCCACTTATGAACAGGCCATCAGTTATTATAAAACCCTGGTAAAAGCACATCCACAGGCTAAACTGTTTACCTATGGAAATACAGATTTTGGGAAACCACTTCATTTACTGGTCTTATCAAAAGATAAAGTATTTGATCCTGCGGCAATCAGAAAAGCAGATAAACGCATCTTACTTATCAACAATGGAATACACCCCGGAGAACCAGAGGGGATTGATGCTTCGATGATGCTGGCCAGGGATCTGCTGAAAAATAATGCTTTACCCGCCAATGTGGTGATTTGCATTATCCCTGTTTATAACATAGATGGCTCTTTTAACCGCAGCAGTACTTCCAGGGCAAATCAGAATGGGCCAGAGGCATATGGCTTTAGGGGAAACAGTAAAAATTATGACCTCAACAGAGATTTTATAAAAACAGATTCTAAAAACTCGGCAGCCTTTCAGCAGATTTTTAACTTTTGGCAGCCAGAAGTATTGGTAGATACGCATACCAGTAATGGAGCAGACTATCAATATACCATGACGCTTATCCCAACCCAAAAGGATAAATTAAACCAGGTACTTTCTGCCTATCTGACAAAGACAATGGTGCCTTCACTATACCAGGAAATGAAGAAAAAAGGATTTGAACTCATTCCTTACATCAACTCCATAGAAGAAACACCCGATGCAGGGATTACCGGCTTTATAGAATCACCAAGATACTCTACTGGCTATGCAGCCTTACACAATACGATTGGCTTTATGCCTGAGACGCATATGCTTAAACCTTTTAATAAAAGGGTAGAGTCTACCTATTTACTGCTGCAAACCTATGTAGAATTACTGCATAGAGATGCGAAAATCATTGGTCAGAATAAGCGTCAGGCAGATGAAGCAGTAGCCCGGCAAAAAACATTTCCATTAACCTGGAAATTGAATGAACAGGTATATGATACCATCACGTTTAAAGGATTTGAAGCCAAATACAAGAAAAGTATAGTCAGTGGAGCAGACCGCCTGTATTACGACCGTAATGCTCCTTTTACGAAACAAATCAAGTACTGGAATTTATTTGAACCTTTAGTTACCGTAGAAAAACCAGTGGCTTATGTAATTCCTAAAGCTTGGGATAAGGTAATTGCCTTATTGAAACTAAATGGGGTAAAAGTGCTGCAATTAGCCACAGATACTGAATTGCCGGTAGAGAGTTATTATATCATTGATTATAAAACTTCCGCAAAACCTTATGAAGGCCATTACCTGCATACCCAGGTACAGTTAACCACAAAACAGCAAAACCTGAAATTTTACCAGGGTGATTATCTGGTATATGTAAATCAGGCTCAGAATAGGTATATTGTAGAAACACTGGAACCACAAGCTACAGATTCTTTTTTTAGCTGGAACTTTTTTGACTCCGTACTGGATCAAAAGGAACATTATTCTGCTTACGTTTTTGAAGATACAGCTGCCGGATTATTAAAAGCAGACCCACAGCTACAAGCACAATTGGACCAGCAAAAATTGAAAGATCCAGAATTTGCTAAAAATGCCCGTGCACAGTTAGATTTTGTTTATAAGCATTCAAATTACTACGAAAACACACATTTGCGCTATCCAATTGGTAGATTGCAACAAAACATTAAAATCAACCTGAACTAATTATGATTGAATATCTTCAAAATACACCAATTGCTTCCATAATTTTTATTTTCACTTTAGTCACCAGTATTTATGCATTAAACGATAGTGGCCTGTATGGAAAATTCATGCTTCATCCCTACAGCGTTTATAGAAAAAGCAATGTATATACGCTAATTACCAGCGGATTGATCCATGGCAGCTGGATGCACTTAATATTTAATATGTTTACCTTTTATGCCTTCGCTTTCACTTTAGAAGCAACAATTGGTAGCTGGAGATTTGCACTGATTTATATATTGGGATTAATTTTGAGCGACATTCCTTCTGTACTAAAACATAAAAATGATTTTCATTACCATAGCCTTGGGGCATCCGGAGCAATCTCGGCCGTACTATTTAGCTATATCTTGTTCTATCCGTTAAGCACCCTGATGATCTTCCCTTTACCCATCCCTATTTGGGCAGCTTTATTTGGTGTGCTATATCTTTTATATACCTATTGGATGTCTAAAAGTTCCAGGGATAATATTAACCATGACGCGCATTTATTTGGTGCACTCGCTGGAATGATCATTACGGTCATCTTAGTTCCGGGCATTGTTCCTCATTTTGTTGCTGCGTTAACAGCCCGGTTTGGCGGTTAACCCTCAGTAGCAGGTAAAGAAGGCGGGATAAAGTAACTGGTAGGGGCCAATGGGTCTTTTCTAATTTCCATTAACAGGTTTCCCCATGGTTTCCAAAAGTTTTCCAATACCTGCGCATAAACTTTATGCTGCCATGCATCAAATAATGGCTTATTGGTGGTGCCCCTAAGTGGCATAGCATCAATATAGATCGATCCTTCTACTGGCATAATGGTATATTCCGGCAAACGGTTAAACAGGTAAGCTGAATAAAAGAACCTTGCACAAAGTTCTTCAAACTGCTGATCTGTTACCGGCCCTTTGCCAATCTGATCTAGTATTTCCTGGTGATATCTTTTATTAGTTCCATTATCCTGCAAACAGGCAATAATTCCAAAATCTTTCAGTTTTAATGAAAAGGTAAGAGAATTAATCTCATCCCTAAAGCTAAAAGGAACATCCTCTCCCTGTAATGGCACCACAACAATAGACCAAGGCTTAAAATCTTCAAATTCTACATCCAGGTAAATGCCCTGGATCATAGTCTGCAAGTTTCCAAACTTATGCATTAACCCCTGGGACATATTTAAACCATCACTACTTAACTGCTGCTGCCCAACTGCGGCATGCATTTCAATATAGATCAGGCTATATAAAAATTTACCGATCCACCTAAACAAGTCAATTTCCTCTAACTGGGAAACTGCTGCATACCCTATTTCAAAAGCTGCGGCAATTTTATCTTCCAGCGGGCCAATAAAATGGGTAAGTACTTCTTCATTTACCGGAACCTTTAAAGTGTTATATGATCTGATCGTTTCATCCAGCAGTTTAATCTGTTCTTCCCCGCTAAAATTAGCCACATCCAATAACCATGCTGGCAAAACATTCGTTTGCACCACAGGAGAGCTAAAAGTATCGCCGCTTAAAAAGCAGTTTTCATACTTAAAATCAAAATTTTTAAAAGGCTGGTAGATAGTACTGATCATATAGGGGGCAATATTAGGGATATTATTTTTACATTAGGTGAGCCACTCTTTATTTTAACTTTGATATTACCAAAAGCCCAATAACTATGATCCAGGCAACCCATATTGCGTATAACCTAGAACTTAAACATCCTTTTACTATTGCCGGGTTTTCCAGGACTAGTACCCCACTGCTGCTGTTGAAGTTAACCTGGGAAAATATTGACGGATACGGAGAAGCATCTATGGTACCCTATATGGGAGAGAGTTATGCCTCAGCAGAAGAATTTCTGAGTCGCGTGGATTGGTCACGTTTTAAAGCCCCATTTAATTTTCCGGAAGTCATCGGATACCTCGATAGCCTGGCAAATGGTCAGCCCGCTATTAAAGCAGCCATAGACATTGCGCTGAACGATATCAATGGGAAACTTTTGCAAAAACCTTGTTATGAGATTTATGGGGCCGATCCTGACAAAATGCCCCTTACCTCTTATACGGTAGGTATGGATACCCCAGAGGTCATTAAAGAAAAAGTAGCTGGTGCCACAGGCTTTAAAGTCATTAAAGTAAAGCTAGGTTCAGCACAAGATAAAGAAATTATACAAGCCATCAGAAGCGTGACCGATCTGCCACTTTATGTGGATGCAAACCAAGGCTGGAATGACCGCAAGCAAGCAATTGACTTAATTTACTGGCTGCATGACCAAGGGGTACTGCTCATCGAACAGCCTATGGACAAAACAGATCTGGAAGGAAACGCCTGGCTAACTGGCCGCAGCCCTATTCCAATATTAGCAGATGAAGCCGTACAGCGACTGGCAGATCTGGAGCAAATCAAAGGGGCATATCATGGGATCAATATTAAATTAATGAAAAGCGGGGGAATGTATGAAGCACACCAGATGATCCTGAAAGCAAGGTCTTATGGAATGAAAATACTAATTGGATGTATGAGTGAAACCTCTATTGCCACCCAGGCAGCAATTGCCCTTGCTCCATTAGCTGACTGGTCAGATCTGGATGGTCCTTATCTTACTAAAAACAACCCTTTTGAAACCCCGTCTATGGAAAATGGCAGGTATATCCTAAAAGACCTTCCAGGTTTAGGGCTGAAAGGTCTTCCGGTTAATTTGTTTTATCCTTAATGGATGCATTATACTGGTTTTCTTTTTCTTTGATGCCATTTCTCACTTCTTTCACGATATTGATCTTGAGGTAAAGAAAAAGCAATGCTGTAGCCACTAAAACACCCATAACCGGGTAATTCTGGGCGGTATAAGCCCATTTTAGCCCTACTATAGAAACCACGATACCAATGGTATAAAAGGCATTAAATATGATATTTCTCTTCATCTTAATATACGGGCATACTTGGGTCAAAAGCTTCTTGCCAGGCTAAGATACCACCCTTTAAATTATAAAGGTTAGTAAAACCATGCATTTGTTCTAATTGCATCACTGCCGCTGCACTGCGCTTACCGCTTCTGCATTGCATAATCACCGGCTTGTCTGTAGCAATTTTTTCGATTTCAATCAAAATGCCCCCTAATGGAATATTCTCGCCTTCCAGGTTAGAAGTTTCATATTCAAAAGTTTCTCTCACATCAATTAGCTGGAAATCTTCCTTGCTATCTATTTTCTGTTTAAGCTCCTGTACGCTAATTTCTTTCATTTTACAGCTATTTTACGATCAACTCTGATCCATTTGTATACCCAAAGATAAAGTTTATCAATAACTTAAATGCCAAGCATAGGTCAAAATTTATTACTACCTTAATTTGAACTTGTAACAACTTGGTAATAGGTACGCTCTAAGCATTTTCTTTCTTAACTTTGATCTTAATATGGATGCGCTAACTCGTTTTTTTTGGTTCTGTTCTGGTGTACATCAGCCTACCTTAGAGAAACACCCTACTGAACATAATAAATATGTAGGTATAGGTGCTACAATCTTCTTTACCGGGCTTTTTGCAGCACTCTCTGGCGGATATGCCATGTATTTTGTTTTTAAAGGAGATACTGCCGCAGTGCTTTTCTCTTTGTTTTTTGGTTTGTTATGGGGCCTGGCCATTTTTAATATGGACCGTTATATCGTTTCCAGCATTAACAAAAATTCTTCTTCTGCTAAGCAGATTGCACAAGCCACTCCAAGGATCCTGCTGGCGATTATGATTGGCATGGTCATTTCCAGGCCATTAGAGCTAAAGATTTTTGACAAAGAGATCAGAGAGCGGCTTAAAGTGAGTTATCTGAACAACCAGCGCTCTAAAATTGATACCCTGAACAAAGCCTTTAACAATAAATATACGATCGAAATTAATAAGCTCAACGAAGCAAAAGCGCAAAGAGATTCTTTAGCCAGCGGTATAAAAGCCGACCGGCAGAAGCTTAATTTTGAAGTATTTGGGACAAAAACACAAGAAACATCTGGCGTGATGGGCTATGGCCCTTACGCAAAAAGGAAGGAAGAAGAGCTCAAACAACGGCAGCAGAACCTGGATTCACTAAATTCGGATGTAAGACATGCAGAGCGCTTTGTGGATGGCAGGAAGCAATTTGACGGCTTGCTCTCAGAGAAGTTATTTACCAGTAAAGAACTGGATAGCTTAAGCAGCATTGCCGGTTTCGCTGATCGCAACTGGGCATTAGGACAACTCAGTTTTAATACCAACGGAACGCGGGACAACACCACCGCTTTAGCCGTTACCTTTATAGGATTGCTGTTTATATTTTTTGAATGCCTGCCCGTATTTGTGAAAATGATGAGTGCACGCGGCCCTTATGACCGGTCTGTAGAAAACTTAGAAACCAGCCAGGTACATACCTCAGAAAAAGACCGGGATTTTGAAGTGACCGTTACAGATGAAGTACATGATACGCGGGTAAGTACGACAGTAGATAAGCAGAAAAGAAATTTAAAAGGCACATCCAATCCAGCCTATCACAACCCAGATAGAGAAGACGATTAAACTCATATTATATTAACTAAACAATGATGAAATACTTTTATTACCCCCTAATTTTACTCTTTATCACCAAGGCAGCCTCAGCGCAGCATATTGATAAAATTATCACCAAAGACTATGTAGACGGGCTGATTAAAACCTTAAGCAGTGATGAAATGCAAGGTAGGGCCACCTTCAGTCCCGGTATAGATAAAGCAGCTACATTTATCTCTGCAGAATTTAAAAAAATCGGGTTAAAACCATTAGCAGGCGCAAAAGATTACAGACAAACTTTTTACAAGTACCAGTTAAGCCCGCTCAGTGCATCAGTAACGCTTGATGGCAAAACGATCAGTGCCGAGAATACGATCATCTCCGGGCTAAGTTCAGAATCATTGAGTTTCGATAGTAAAAACAGTGATGGATGGGTACGTTTAGACCCTGCTAAACCTTTTATGCAGCAATACCGCGGCCTTGCCCGTTCCAGCAAAAAACAAGTAATCTTAGTAGATCCTGCATTTGCAGCAGATTTTAAAAAGTTAAAAGGATTTGTAGGTAAAGGATCTATAGTAGATGAAAAAGAGCTGACCAAAGCAAATCCAGCCGCTAGCGTATGGGTATTAACTCCAGACACAGCGGTAAAAGATTTCAATGTCGTTGTAAAAAACAAAGTAGATAAGAAACCCCTGTTCAACGTAGCGGGTATGATCCCCGGTAAATCTAAAGCAGCAGAATTGGTTATTTTTTCTGGCCACTATGACCATTTAGGCATACTTAAAGCCGTAGATCAAGACAGTATTGCCAACGGCGCTGATGATGATGCTTCTGGTACCACAGCCATGATTGCCCTAGCTAAATATTACAAAAAACTAAATAACAATGAACGTACCCTTATTTTTGTAGCCTTTACAGCAGAAGAAATTGGTGGGTTTGGTGCAAAATATTTCTCCCAGCAATTGAATCCTGATGAAGTAGTAGCGATGTTCAATATTGAAATGATTGGAAAAGACAGTAAGTTTGGAAAAAACACCGCCTTTATTACCGGGTATGAAAAATCTGACTTCGGGCCAATTCTGCAGAAAAACCTGCAAGGCAGTGCTTTCACTTTTCATCCAGATCCATACACCGAGCAAAACCTTTTCTACCGCAGTGACAACGCTACCCTTGCGGCCTTAGGCGTACCAGCACATACCATCAGTACAGATAAAATTGATATTGATAAATTATATCATACGGTAAAAGACGAATACAGCTCTTTGGATACAGAAAACATCCTGTCCACAATTAAAGCAATTGCCATCAGTGCAACCTCTATCATTAAAGGTACAGATACCCCAACAAGGATCCCTAAATTAACAAACTAAGGATTTGCCGTAACCGGCAGCTCCATGATATAATCATTCATAAAGAAACCGTTGCCAATTTCTATGTCAACGGTTTCTTTGATAACAAAGCCCGCCTTTTCATAAAAATCTTTTGCCTTATTATACCGGTTCACATTTAACCTCAATGCTTTACCGCCTGCATCTCTGGCTTTATTGACTACTTCATTAATTAAAAGCTTACCCAAACCTCTTCCATGAGCTTCGGGCAAAACATACAATTTATGGAGTTTATAAACCGCATTTTCGTGATCCACAATGGAATACGAAGCAAAAGCAATATCCTTTTGATCATCCTCAGCAATCAGGAAGATATGCCCTTCCATTAGCTGTACTAACAAAGCAGCAGGACTATAAAACTTGCTTAGCATATAATCTACCTGTTCCTGTCCAAGAATATCCGTATAAGTAGGTCCATAAGTAACCGTCCCAATGTGCTGGACAATGGCCAGATCTTTTTCTTTGGCTATTCTTAAACTGATCATAACTTCTCTGTTAAAAACACATACTCGGTGGTAAAAGTAAACTCTACAAAACCATCTTTCACCACTTCAAACTCCTGCTCTCCTTTTTGCATCAGGTTATCCGCTTCAAAATAAGAAACCACATCAATGATAAAGATACTGCCAGCAGGCTTCCAAACACGGAAACCTGTTTTAATAGCATATGATTTTTCAGTCGCACTAAACAATACGATATTAATCCTATGCAGGTAAAAAGCCAGATCTGCCAGCGGTTTATCTACATCAATTACATTTACTGCCGGATACTTCTCTGAGATCAGGTAATTCAATACGGTATTATATTCATCACCAGCCCCAATAATAGATTTGGTGTTCTCTTGCGGCACAATTCCATCAAATGAATTTAGGATCACATCTACTTTTAACCCCAGGCTAATTACTTTTTCATAAATAGCACTGTTCACGATTAAAGTAGGGCTCCATTCCAGGATCTGACCCAAATATTCTTCATCAAAATTTCCCAGGTTATGAATATATAGCGCTGGTTCCTGTTTTTCTTTTACAATGTGATGCGATGACATCCTGCTAATATATTAATGATTACCGGAAAAGCTAAATGATTATTTTTTCATGCTGCTTAAAATTGGCGTTTTCAAGCTGTGAAGCTCCTGTTGCGCAGGCTTTAACAACTCTACAACAACAATCTCATTTTTACCTTTTTTAAGCCATTCTGCAGGCAGATAAACAGTTTGCTGCGGGCCAATCTCCCAATATTTACCTAAGTTATGTCCATTTACCCATACCAGACCCTTTCCCCATTGGCGCATATCCAAATAAGTATCTGCAACTTCAGCCAAAGTAAAGCCTGCTTTTTTAACCACAGGCAAATCCGTTGTTTGAATAGATTTCTTATATTTCACAGAAGCAATATGATTAAAAGGCAAACTATACATCTCCCAGTTTTTAACCTCAGCACCTGCAAATAACACACTTTCTGTAATTCCCTTTTTATTTTGAAGCAGGTATTTGCCAAAATTGATCCTTCCCAGGTTTTCTACCAGAATATCCAGTGTCACTTTTCCAGCAGGCAAAGTTAAGCTCAGGCTATCCTGGTTTAACCTTCGGTCTAATGTACCCGCACGCTTTCCATTGATCATCACAACCGCGTAATCCCGAAGATCTTTTAGTTTTAAAACACCTGTTTTTCCACCTGGTACTGTTGTCCGGTACCATACAAAACCATAATCTTGTTTTAAGTCTTCAAAAGTTAAAGGCAAGGCATTTTTTACCGCTGCGGGCAAAATATCTGCGATACTGGTTTGCTGCTCAAAGTTGATCACCGGTAAAATCATGGTAGGTTTAGCTACGGGTACTGCAGGTAATTGCGCTCCGTTTGGCAAGTACTTCTGGATCACTGCCCTAAATTTCATAAACTTATCCGTCGCATTTCCAGCTTCATCTAAAGGCGCATCATAATCATAACTGCTAATCTGCGGCTCATAAGGAGAAGTATCTTTAAAGTTTGCCCCATTCATAAATCCCCTGGTTGTTCCTCCATGAAACATATACATATTGATAGAAATACCAGCCTTAAGCACCGCATCTAATTTCCCTGTATAATTTTCTGCAGGCACAGTATGATGCGGGGCGCCCCACCAGTCAAACCATGCCGGGTACCATTCTGCAATAAAGTAAGGTCCTTTTCCACCATTCAGCTCACTAATCATCTTTTTCACCTTAACCGGGTTATCTTCTCCATTTATCGCAGGCAGCAACCCTTCCAGATGTCCTTTAGCTAAATCTGGTGCCGGGTCACAGGTATACAATAAACCATCAAATCCAGCACTTTTAAAAAGCTGTTCATTAATCGCCAGGTATTCTTTATCGCTCGCATAAGAACCATATTCATTCTCTACCTGTACCATCAGTACATTTCCGCCATGGTTAATTTGCAAAGGAGCCAGTTGCTTGCCCACTTCATTGATATAATCTTTATATTCTTTTAAATACTGGCTTTCTTTGCTGCGCACGATCAGGCCCTTTTCATTTTGAAGCCAGTACGGATAGCCACCAAATTCCCATTCGGCACAAACATAAGGACTTGGCCTTAACACCACCCAAAGCCCTTCCTCTTTGGCAATTTTCACAAATTCGGCCACATCATTGTTGCCGCTAAAATCAAACTTGCCCTTTTGCGGTTCATGTAAATTCCAAAACACATAAGTTCCAATCGTATTTAAACCCATTGCTTTTGCCATCTTCATGCGGTCCCGCCAAGCCGCCCTGGGTACCCTTGGATAGTGCATTTCTCCAGAGATCATCACAAACGGCTTTCCATCTAAAACAAATGAAGAATCGCTTAAAGCAAAAGTATGAGCAGCTTTTCCAGCTATTTTCTGGGCAAAACCCTGCTGAAGGATAAAAAACATTATCCCTGTTAATAAAGAAGATTTAAGGTTCATATGATTACTTTTTTTCTTTTTGAATTTGATCGTAATAGCCTTTTAAAATATAAAAAGCCTTCTTTTTATTTCCTTTTTCATCGTACATCCCCTTGCGGTTCCAGCCCTCCTGGTAAAATGGGTTATTACGCCTCGGTGACCGGAAGTCATTCAATACCCAGGGAGAAATCCCTACATATTTAGCAGGCATCCTTTTTAACATAGAGACCTGCTCCTTGTAATACCATTCCTGGTACTCTTCACTAAAACGTGTTAAAGAATCTGCATGAAAACCACCTTTTCCATCACCACCAGTTTCACTGATAAATAAAGGTTTGTTATAAGGCGTATCCCAATTGGTAGTACGGCATTTATCAGGTAAACCACCATACCAGCCTAAATATTCGTTAAAAGCCACCAGATCTACAAACTCACCAAGCGGGTCATCTACAATATTCAGATCATTTAATGCACTATAATTTACCTCCAGCGCAGCAGACACCATCCGGGTATTATCCAGTTCCCTAGCCCTGGTTAGCAAACTATGCATAAAATTAGTACGAACAGGGCTCACCGGAGTCTCATTACCAACAGACCAAATAATAACACTCGCCCGGTTATGGTCACGGATGATCATTTCTTCCAGCTGTACTTTTGCCTTATCCAAAACCTCCTGGCTTTTAAAATCAATCGTCCAGTACACCGGGATTTCCGACCAAACCAACACCCCTAATGAATCAGCAAGGCGGGTGATTTTCTCATCATGCGGATAATGTGCCAGCCGTACCATGTTACAGTTTAATTCTTTCGCCTGCCGCAGTAATTGTGCCGCATCTTCTTGCGTATAAGCCCTTCTCACCTCCTGTGGAATTTCTCCATGGATACTGATCCCCCGCATAAAGATGGGTTTCCCATTAAGTAATACCTGGATACCATGGGCTTCGATAGTTCTAAAACCAATTTTATCTTCCGTACGGTCAGTTTGAGTACGCACAATTACCTGGTATAATTTTGGTGTTTCAGGTGACCATAATTGCAGTTTTGGCAATACAAAGTTTAATGCAGTAGTCTGTCCGCTGGCTTTGATTTCTTTTTTATATTTCAGTTCCGGAATCTCAATCGTAATTAGCTCTCCCGCAACAGGAGCCTGGTTTAGTTTCACCCAACCTTGTACCTCAGGTGATTTAGCCGGCGCTTTACCCGTTGTGTTTTTCTTCAGCTGCACTACAAAATCCTGGATAAAAGTGCCAGGCACCACCACCAGTTTCACCTCCCTGGTAATCCCTCCATAATTCCACCAATCTGTATTTAGCGTAGGCACTTCATCCGCATGGCGCTTATTATCAACTTTAACAACCAAAAAATTATCCTTTTCTTTCAATAAAGCCTGCGGAACTTCAAAATTAAAAGGAGTAAAACCACCTTTGTGCATCCCTAACTTTTTACCGTTCAGATAAACATCCGCACGGTAATTTACAGCGCCGAAATACAAGAAATACTTATTCCCTGTATGATCTTTTACAACATCAAATGATTTCTTATACCAGATCGTTCCTTCATAAAAAGTAAATTCAGGCTGCTGATGGTTCCAATCGCCAGGTACATTGATGCTATACTTGTCTACATACCCATGCTCCTTCTTTTCAGTCCTATTTTGCTGCACATCCGTATTCCAATACGCCTCAGGATTATCCTCCTTTAATTCCTTATACCGGTAATCGTAAAAACCAGTCTCATACGGATCAACAATATATTGCCATTTTCCATTCAGGTCTACAGCGGTTCTTGCATCAATATTACTAATCAGGTTTACCTGTGCAATAGCGCAAAGGCTACATGCAGACAGGATCAAGGCTAATGAAATCTTTTTCATCTGGTTCTTATTTTTGTTCGTCAAATACAATAAATTCCATTACTGGATTAGTTAACAGGTTTAAAAGAATTGATATTTTCATACCGCTGCATCGCCTCTACATAATAATAATCAGCATAGGTAAGCGGCGCATCCACTTCCGTATTTTGAGGGATATGCCCAACACTATGCTGCAGGATAAAACCACCATTAGCACCAGGGGCAGATTGGTAAGGCGCCCCAGAAAGGCTCTGGATCATTTTCTCTCCAGTTTTAAAATAAAGTTTGCCCGCTTTTTCATCAGCATACGTACAGAGTTCCATAAAAGCAGCAGCCATAACAGAACCCGCAGAAGCATCTCTTAAAGCCTTTGGAATATTGGGAGCATCAAAATCCCAATACGGAATTTTATCTTTCGGCAAGTTCTTATGGTTTAGAATAAATGAAGCAATATGATTGGCCTGATCCAGGTATTTTTTATCTTTAGTTTCGCGGTACATCACCGTATAGCCATACAATCCCCATGCTTGTCCACGTGCCCAGGCAGATTCATCTGCAAAACCTTGTGCAGTATGTTTTTTCTGAACAGCACCAGTTTCAGGGTTGTAATTAATCACATGGTAAGAACTATAATCCGGTCTGAAATGGTTTTTCATCGTCGTATTCGCATGCGTCACCGCAATCTTATAATAACTAGAATCTCCAGTTTCACGCGTAGCCCAAAACAACAGCTCCAGGTTCATCATGTTATCAATAATCACCAGGAAATCCTTCTTCTTGCCATCCCATGATTTAATACAGCCCACTTTTGGATCAAACCTGCTCGCCAGTGATTTTGCACTGTTTACCAGGATCTGTTTATATTCAGGTTTAGGATCAATTTTTAGTGCATTGCCAAAACTGCAATACATCATAAAGCCTAAATCATGTGTTGTCTTATTATATTGTTCTTTTGCTAATACCCCTAACATCCGGTTAGCTTCGGTAAGCAATAGCGGATCTTTTGTTTTTTCATACAGGTAAAATAGCGTACCCGGATAAAAACCACTACACCACCAGCCAGAATCACTATTATCGGGTTTACCTGTCTTTGCGTCAAAACTTTTAGGAAACTGGGTAGGGTTCAGCTGCGTCATCAGCACCTTATACTGTGCAGCAGCAGATACATAACTTGCATCTATTGTTTTAAGCAATTGTGCCTTGGGTTTATACTCCTGGGCATTTACAGAAAAACAGAACAGCATCAGTCCCATTACGCTTAGTAGCTTAGATTTTGTCATCATTTTTTTCTTATGTACTCGTCATTTCTAATCACCTTATATTCCAGCACCTGTACGGGTGTAGCCTCCACAATTGCCTTCCCCTCCAAATCCACCTGGATAACTTTCTGAAGATACAAATTCAGTACTTTTTTATTCTTCCAAAGTTCCGTATCATAACTCGGCTCCCAAGAACCAACAGACGCATCCGTTAGGTCTTTAATCTCCCATTTATTCTCATTCACATCATTATTTACAGCAATCGAAGCTTTTTCTCCCCTTTCCTGGTCTCTAAAGATCAGTGCCATCGCCAGGCTATTTTTATTTTCCCAGGCGATAATCTGCGGACGGCTAACCGGGATACTTTTAGTACCCACCCCATTTAAGCTAAAGGCCGTTTTTCTAAACCCTAAACTGACCGTTTTCCAAGTCGAATCTTGTTTGTAGATCACATGGTATTGAGGCACCAAAGTTCCGGCATCCCGCCAATAACTGGCAATAAAAGGCCGGCCATCAGCATCCGCAAACATAGAAGTCTGGTTAATCAATTCGCTCTGCTGCGGTATCCTTGCGGCATACTCAGCAGTAGCCATCGTAATAGGAAGCGCATATTTTTCTCCGGTAGATTTCTCCCAGGTTTTACCCCCATCTGCAGACCTTGCATAACACATATCATGGTTGCTGGCTACATCAGGGCTTTCCCGCCATACCCAGCTGACATGGATCAGGCCAGTTGCATCAACTGCCATTTGCCAATACGCATTTCTTTTTCCCTGCCCATCAATAAAGCCATCCTGCACCTGTGTCCATTTTTTCGTTTTTATCTCATAGCGGTTCAGCATCAGGTTTCCATTACCAGAAGAACCATCGCGATAAAGAAAAAGCAAGTTTCCGCCAGCTAGCGTATAAAACTCTGGATAAGTAACATTTTGTTCTTTAAGGCCGGTCATGCTCAACTTATCGTCCAGATCTAAAGAACCCGGGGCTTTAGAAACTGCATAATTCAGCGCATTGCCATGGTGATCCCAGGAAACATGCAGATAACCATCCCCGTCCGTAATTAAACTGATAGACCGGTGCGCATCCGCCGCATTACCCTGATAAGGTGTTTTCTTAGTGATCCAGATTTTCGCCCCTAGTTTTCGCTTTCCCAGGATGACATTTTTATCCTGGTCATAGTAAGCAATAAATTGGCTCCCCTTCCAGCTGGCAATAGAATTTTTTCTGAAAATCACTGCATTTACAGAATTTCCGGCCCAGCCTTGTCCAACCGTAGTTATGGATTGTGCTTGCAGCTGGAAAGATCCGGCAATACCTAAAAAAAGAAAAAACTGGGCTAAACTAAATTTCATCTTCATTAATGTTCAATACTATGGTCTATCGGAATCGCAGCTCCGCTCCAAATTTTTCGCTGTGTCCATGCTGCATCCGGGCCTTTCCAGAAATCGTCTTCTGCGGCAAGACCTAAGATTAAAAATCCCTGTGCACATAAATACAGGCTTCCGGTAGATATATATGATTCACCAATAGATGGCTGATGACCGTAAAACCCAATCTGCAGCCAGCCTTTATCATCAAAAGTACCTGGCGCTTCTACCTGTTTTTTAATCACTGTATATAACGCAGCACGAACCTGCTGAGGTTTTACCTCTGCCGGGAGTGCTTTCATTAAAGCAATTTGAGACAGCGATTGAAAAGCGCCAAAACGGTAAGCCAGTGAGCGTCCGATAGCTGGAAAAGTACCTTCCGGAGAGATCAGCCGTTCTTGTACCGCTGCATAACGCTGGGCACGTTTTAAAACCTCTGCATAAGTTGCTTTTTCATTTCCTGTTGTTTTTAACACCTCTAACAGCATAGGCTGGATGACAAAACTGTTGTAATAATCCCAGTGAAAATTCTCTCCATCACCATAAATACCATCTCCTTTATACCATTGCATATGTTGTTTAACGGCATAATCAATACGCATCTGATCGGCTGCACCATCAAATTTCAATAAAGCAGCTTCCACCATCGCGCTAAATAAAAGCCAGTTACTCGTGTAAGGGCGGATACTCCGGGAAGATTTCAGCTCCCGGATAATATTTTGCCTGGTTTGCTTATCCAGGTTTCCCCACAATTGAACAGGTGCCCTCAACAAAGCATGTGATAAGAATGCAGCATCAACCAGCGGCTGGCCGCCTTTGTTAAAATTCATATAATCTGCCGCAGTAGAATCTGTGGCATGATGAAGCCCTTTTAGAGCCAGATCAAGGTATTTTTTACGCAGCTTACCTTCGGGAGTATTATCCGGCCCCAGTTCCAGCCAGGGGGCCATACCAGCCAGCAAGCGGCCAAATGCTTCCAGGTAAGTAACTTGTTTTCTGCCCTCCAATGCCCCAGGAACACATTCTACCGGCATTGTTTTTTTTAATTCATTTTTACTTAACGCTACCAATACAGGATCGGCTATTTTACAAAGTGACTTAACCAGGTAAGCGCGTTCTGCTATCCCTGCTTTATTGCTATCTATGCTAAGGGTATTGCTATAGGAACTAAACTGAAAACCAGCAGTCATAAGCAGTACAAAGAGTAATTTCATTCTTATGGGTTTAATCCTATGCATATTAGCTAATAAATTTTATTTTACCTGTACTGGCAGCGTATTTGTCTCGTTACAATTAGGTTAATACCCAGGATTTTGTGCTAATACGGCATCTTTATTCAACTGGATTTCTGTTAATGGAATAGGTAACAATTGATTTTTAGCCGTTAAACCTACAGTAGGATGCTGCGCGTCATTTGAATTTAACCTCAAAGAACGCTCTACCAATGTTCCGGTACGCATTAACGTCATCCTTCTATTCTCTTCACCCACTAATTCTCTGGCTCTTTCATCCAAAATCAGGTTCAGGTTAATCTCTGAAGCCAGTAATCTTCCGCTAGCCGGGTAATCGGCAAAAGCACGCTGACGTAAAACATTCAGGTTATCCGCAGCCAATTGTGTTTTACCCTGTTTAAACTGTGCTTCTGCTAATAACAGGTAAGTTTCTCCTAAGCGCATCAGCATATAATCTTTAAACGATGCAAAACCAAAAGTATCATTCGGATCAAACTGGCCCCATTTAGTAATACTTGGCGCAATCCTAAACAGCGTATCCGGGCCAGTAAAAGGAACTATTTTGCCAAATAAGGCCGTATTAGCCGGATCATTATAGTAATAACGTCTTTTCAGGTTATATTTAGAGTTACGGATATCATTGTTCTTATACAAACCATACAACACCCAGTTGCTTAACCTTAAACGTGCTACCGCCCGTCCGCCTAAAGAATCCGCAAGGGCCATCCCGTTCACCGCATAATACTGTGCACCCCAAACTCTTCTTTGCTGCGGGCTACCAGTAATCCCACCAGGTACAGCAGTTGGATTTTCCTGCTCTAATACCCATATTGCCTCCGTATTTCCTTGTACTCTTCTCAAGTTACCCACCTGGAACATATCTGAATAATAATCTCCGGGTAAGGCAACTTTAGTCCCATAACGGCTTTTGATCAGGCTAAATTTACCACTGCTGATAATTGCCTGTGCCTGTACTTCTGCCAAATCTGGTTTGCCCATACGCAAGTACACTTCAGCTAATAACTGCATCGCCATAAACTTGTTAGCCCGGCCAAATAATTTACCTTTAGAATTACTTTTAACAGCATCAATATCAGGCAAACCCGCTACAGAAGCAAGCAAATCTGCTACAATCAGGTTATTCACCTGATCAACAGGTGCCCTGGTAAAGTCAGTCTTAGGGCCGGTTAATGCATGTTCTAAAATCGGCACACCGCCATACAATGTTGCCAGGTTATTATACGCAAAAGCACGGAAAAATTTAGCTTCAGCACTGATCTGGTTCTTCCCATTGGTACTTACCGAAGTTAAAGAAGGATTAGCGACACCATCAAGAATCACATTTGTCAAATTGATCATAATGTAATCACGGTTCCACATATAAGCAGCTGCAGGATCAGTAGGGGTGAGCAAGCTATAATTGTAAAATGGAATTTCTACTCCCTCCTGGTTCCCGGTCGCATTGGCAATATCAGTACCCACCTGCCAGACACTCAGCCATCCCTGGCGGTCAGACCAGGAATAGATGGTACTCGTATGGTTGTACAATCCAACTAATGCGGCTTCATAGCCTAATGAATCATTTAAGCTAATTGGAGTATAAGATGATGGCGGATTTTCATCCAGGTAACTTTTTTTACAGGACGCAGTTAACAGTAAAATTGCTACAGCGAAATATATGATTGAATACTTTTTCATGTTTCAGATTTTGAGTTTAAAAAATTAACGAAGGCTGATGTTCGCACCAAAAACAAAAGTTCTTGTGGTAGGATAGTTATTTACCCAGTCACCAGATCCCCTAGGTGAATAATTATTTTCAGGGTCCCAGCCTACCCAATTGGTAAAGGTGGCCAAGTTTCTTCCACTCGCATACATAGTTAAGCTACCCAAATGAAGCTTATCCAATACTTTTTGGCCAAAAATATAACTCAGGGTCACATCTTTTAAACGGGTGTAACTTGCGTCAGATCCATACCCATAACCCCTGGTATTATTGTAAGACAAGGCAGGACGGGTGTTGCTCCTATTTGCTGCTGTCCAGTAACCAACCTCGGCAGGCGTATTTCTTTTTCCTGTTTCATCTCCGTAATTCAAGTCATTGTTATTCTTGGTCATGCCCTGAGCCGTCTGAATAAATACATTCAGGTTAAAGTTTTTATAGTGAAAAGTATTGGTAATCCCACCCGTCCATTTTGGTGCAGTCTGACCTAGAACTACCCTGTCATCTGCCGTAATTTTCCCATCACCATTGGTATCAGCAAATTTCAAATCACCAGGCTTAGCACCCGGATCTTGCGCAGAAGCATCTTCACCCGTTTGCCAGATCCCAGTCAGTTTATAATCATAGATTACACTGATCGGGCTTCCGATGAACCACCTGTTTCCAAGGTCACTTTTCTGATCCCCATACAAGTCAACAATTTTGTTCTTATTGGCGGCAAAAACAACCATCGTTTCCCATTTGAAATCTCCTTCAGTGATGTTTTTTGTACTTATCGAAATCTCGATCCCTTTATTAGCTACTTCGCCGATATTCTCAAATACATTAGCATATCCGGTAATAATTGGTAAGCTGCGCAGCAATAACAGATCTTTAGTGGTCGTTTTATAAGCATCAATTGTTCCTGACAATCTGCCTTTAAATAAGCTATAATCTAACCCAATGTTTGTCCCTACTGTAGTTTCCCATTTCAAGTCAGGATTTCCAAGATTATCTGGTACGACCCCAACTGTAGTTAGACCGTTAAATGGCTGACGAATAGTACCGTCAGTGCTGATAGTTTTATAAACCGTAATTGCTTCGTTACCAGATTTACCATAAGAAGCCCTCAGCTTTAAATTATCTACAAACTTTGCATTTTGCATGAAACCTTCCTTGCTGATATTCCATCCCAGTGCCGCAGAAGGAAAAACTCCATATTTAGAAGTTCTGGCTCCAAATACAGATGAACCATCTCTTCTGGCGGTTACGGTAAACAAGTATTTACTATCATAAGTATAATTTAACCTGCCCATTTGGGAAACCTGCCCGTAACGGTCAGCACCAGAAGTATTGGTTTGTGTAGAACCTGCACCTAAATTATAAAACGAAAGCTGATCGTTTACAAAATTAACAGAAGTCCCGGTAGTCTGTACATAGGTACGCTGCTGGTTGCTGTATAGACCGGTAAAATCAAAATGATGTTTATTGATATCTTTTGTATAGGTAACTACATTTTCTAAAGTGTAACTATTGGTTTCAGAATTAAACATAGTCGCAGTACCTAACAGATCATTAGCCAAACGCCCCACATAAGTTCCCCTGCGTGCAGGTAAAAAGGTGTAACCTGCATTTAAGCGGTATTTTAACCCGGTTAAAGCACCAGAGAATTTAACTTCTGCATAACCATTTCCATTAATATTGGTACTTCTGTCAATCCTGTCTGTAACCAAACCCAGCATAGGATTGGTAAACAACTGCTCTGGAGCCATCGGGAAAATTTTATATGTTCCGTTTGGATTGTACTCTACTGCATAAGGACTCATCGCGGTAGCAAATAATAAGTTTACTCTTCCGCCATCCGTATTGTTATTGGTAAAAAACAGGGAGGTTCCAACAGTTAAAAAGTCGGTCACCGTCACATCCAGGTTAGACCTGAAACTTGTTCTTTTAAAATCATAGCCTCTTACTGCACCTTTCTGGTTTAGATAATCTCCAGAGATGAAATATTTCACATCCGGTGTTCCGCCAGAAATACTTACATTATGATCCTGAATGATCCCCGTCTGTGTGGCTTCTTTAATCCAGTCTGTAGTAATCCCGGCATTATAATTAGCAAGTTCGCCAATATTAGGCACTGGATATTGCGGGACCTGGTTAGTCTGAGCCATAAAATCAGCATATTTTTGCGTATATTCCTGTCCATTTCTTGGCGTCAGCATATGCGCGATATTTTCTATCCCTGCATAGGCATTATAGCGGATCACCGGTTTACCGGTAGTACCGCGTTTTGTTGTGACCAGGATTACCCCATTGGCACCATTTGTACCATAAATAGCTACCGCAGATGCATCTTTAAGAATCTCTACAGAAGCAATGTCATTCGGATTAATATCATTTAGTGATCCCCCTGTTTTTGTCAGCGGGATACCATCCACAACTACATATGGACCCGTAGCGGCATTGATGGAATTTTGCCCCCTTACTAATGCAGCTGGCTGTGCGCCCGGAACGGATGAAGTTTGCGAAATGTTTACCCCCGCAGCAGCACCCTGAATAGCTTGCAGCACATTGGTAACTGGCAATTGAGAAAGCCTTGCTTTAGGAACAGAGGTAACCGACCCGGTAATGTCTGATCTTTTCTGGGTTCCATAACCTACCACAACCACTTCGTTTAGATTCTTATCGGCAGCATCCTCTGCCATGGTCACGTTCACTGATGTGGTTTTGCTATCTACCGAAACTGTTTTCTGTGCATAGCCGATAAAAGAGACGGTCAGCGTAGCAGGTGCAGATAAGGAGAGAGAGAAAGCACCATTGTTATCAGATACCGTACCTTGTTTGGTACCCGTAACTTTGATACTGGCTCCTGGAACAGGAATGCCTTTTTCATCCAGGACTTTTCCTTTTACGGTATAGGCCTGATTTCCCTGTGCATAAGCGGTTTGATATAAACCACCGCACAGAAGCTGCATAAAGAGAATTATACAGATTACTTGAGTAAATCTTTTATTCATACTAGGTTATTTATTTGGTTAAATATTTGGTGTGCAGACTTCCTGAATCGTTTTAAAACTATTCTTTATCCATACTTACTCTACGAATTACGATTAATTATTCCTGTTAAAAGGGGGGTAAAACAGGAATTTGAGGGGGTATTCTTTTAATAAAAGCCTCCCTTTTATCAAAACCTGCTGCTTTTTATTAAAATGATACGTTCGTATGATCATAAGTAAGAATCCTGATTTTATTAAATTTGCTGCTTTTATCAAACCCAATATCTGATTACTATACGCATTAATGGTTTGGTTTTCTACTAGAAAATATGGGTTTTTAGATCCTTATCTGTTTTTAAAATGATAGGATTTTTGAAAAGCTTTTCTATGTTTTTTAATAAAGTCAGATGGATTTACCCCAAACAATTTGAAGAACTGCGCCCTAAAATATTTAATATCATTGATGCCCACCTGCATGGCGGCCTCGTTCACATTACAATTGGTATGGATCATCAGTTCCGCAGCTTTTCGCAGCCGCACAAACCGGATAAAACCATTGACAGACTGGCCGGTAATCGATTTTATTTTCTTTAATAAACTGGAATAACCCATACCCATATCACTGGAAATCCGGTTCACATCAAAATCAGGATCGAGTAAATGTGCTTCAATAATTTCAATACATTGATATAGAAAATCTTTATGCTGCTCAGATATCGTGCGGGTATCCGTTTTTAAAGTAATCTCACTATAAAAATAATGCTGTAGCTCGGTCTTGACCTTCAAGATCCCATTGACCCTGGCCATCAGTAAATCTTTTTCAAAAGGCTTGCTGATAAAATCTACCGCGCCAACTTCTATCGCTTTTAACCTCAGCTCCGGGGTAAAATCTCCGGTAAGTAAAATAACCGGGATGTGGCTCAGAGAAGTATCCTGCTTCATTAAACGGCAAAGTTCAATCCCAGTTAAGCCATCCATAGTAACATCACTGATAATGATATCCGGCAAGTGTTTTCGCACCAGTCCCAGCCCCTGCTCTCCATCATTTGCCTCAATCACCAAATAGTTTGTCCTAAAGAAACTGCGGATATAAGACCTGATCTCCTGGTTAGGATCAATTACCAATATCGTTTGCTGGTTAGAGATCATGAGCTCCAGATGAGGCAGGCCTTCTTCAGGTTCGCGCAGTTCAGGTATTTCATTTTCCAGTTTTTCCCTGATAAAGTTTTGCGCAGTTATTGCAGCGCCTGATAACTGCTGCAAAGTAAAATGAGACTGCCCTTTCAACAATTCAACCTGGAAAGTCATCCCGCCACCTTCGGTAGCTTTATACACAACGAGACCTTTATGCTGTTCAATAAATGTTTTTACCAAAAATAAACCAATCCCAAATCCATTTTTTAATGATCCTTTGTTATTATTCTCATACAATTTATCAAAGATCTTTCCGCTCATATCCTCGCCAACACCATTTCCATTATCAACAATTTGGAAGAAAACCGAGTGACCAATATCTTTCAGGGTTATTTCGATCTTACCATTCTCTGGCGTAAAATTAAAAGCATTAGAGATCAGGTTAAATAGAGCGATCTCTAGTTTTTCGCGGTCGCCATACACCGCTATATCCTCATTTTCACCATTGAAAGTATAGGTGATATTTTTAGCTTTTGCTTGCTGTATAAAACAGGAAAAAACATCCTTACACAGCAACAAAAAATCATTTTTAACAATCCGGAGTCCGTCATTTTCAGTTTCTGTCCTTCTGAAAAGCAGTAACTGATCTACCAAACCTAAAAGCCGCCTGGCATTTCGGTAAATCGTATTCAGTTCTGGTTTACCATTTTGATCTTCTGCACTAAGCAAATCTTTTATTGGGTTAATGATCAGGGTAAGCGGGGTACGAAATTCATGAGAGATATTGGTAAAGAAAGATAGTTTTTTTTCATTCAGTTCTTTTTCCTTTTCTATTCCAGAGTTGGCAATTTGCACTTCATATTGAAGCCGGATCTGCCGGATCCTGTTTAGCCTGATCAGGTAAAGTATCGTAACGGCAATCAAAAGATAGATTAAAATAGCCCACCAGGTAAAATACCAGGGGCTAAGAATGATGATCGTCAGTATGACCGGTGGCATCCAGCGGCCCTGGGTATTACTTGCTTTAATCATCAGGCGATACGTACCAGGGTTTAAACGGGTATAATAAGCCGTTTTCGCTTTACCTACTTCATTCCATGTCCGGTCCCATCCTTCCAGAAAATAAGCATAATTAACTTTATCAGGAAAAGAATATTCTAAAGCCACATAATCTATGGCCAGAGTGGCTTGATTATAAGGTACCGTAATTTTTCTGATTGCCACTAAAGAACCTTCCTTCAGATCATCCGGACGATCAGCAATGGGCACATTATTTACGGTTAAACCGGTAATCCGCATCTCTATTTTTTGTACAGGAGAACTGATCCGGTCTGGGTTAAACCGGTTAAATCCTTTGATTCCGCCAAATAGTAATTCGCCAGACTGGAGCTTTAACGCCGCATTATAACTAAACTGGTTACTTTGTAACCCATCTGTAGCTGCATAATTTCTAAACCCTTTTACGCCAGGTTCAAACACAGAAAGCCCATTAAAAGTACTGAGCCAGATGCGCCCTCTATCATCTTCTAAAAGGTTTAAAACTGAGTTTCCGGGCAGGCCGTCAACATCAGTATAGGTCTTAATTTTTTTAGTATCCCGGTTAAACAATAATAATCCACCACCTTCTGTTCCGATCCAGAAATTTCCTCTTCTATCTTCCAGCATGGTTCTGATCGCGTTATTTATCCTTATAAATTCATGCCGCTTATGCTGGATATCAATTTTGATAAGCCGGGTATAGTCTCCTGCCCATAAAACGCCATTTTTATCTTCAAAAAGCGCATGAATATTGCTGAGGTGCTGATCAAAAAGTTCAAACTTATCTTTTTGGCGGTTATACAGATACAATGCCCCGCCGCGGGTAGTTCCTGCCCAAAGCCGGTGAGAAGAATCTTCAAACAACTTCCACAGATTATTCTCTTCTACTCTTTTTTTGGTATTATAGCAGGTATAATGCTTAAACTTGCCAGTTTTTTTGTTAAAAAGATCAATTCCGCCACTATAAGTTGCTACCCAGATTTGGTTGGTATAATCACGCAGGATGCTAACTACAAAATTGCTGCTTAATGATCCCTGGTCATTTTCTGAAGCCACAAAATTTCGGTACTGCCTGTTTTTACTATCCCAGAAACTCAAGCCCCCACCATCTGTTCCGATCCAGAGGTTATTGCTTTCATCTTCACAAAAAGAAAGCACAAAATTATTTATTAAGCTGTTTTTATTAAGCGGATCATGTTTAACGAGCTGGAAGTTTTGCAGGTTATGGTCAATAATATTAACCCCGCCGCGTAACGTAGCAATCCATTTACGGGATTCTTTATCTTCATAAATATCACTGACTGTCCCGCTTTTTAAAAATCCATCTGATTCTCCGGCAAGGATATAACTCAAGGTACCAGTCTTTACATCTAGAATGTTGATTCCACCGCCATCTGTAGCAATCCATAATTTACCTTTACTCAGATGGAGATTAAGTATATTCGTGCTAGTTAGCTTATAAGCAGAAGGGCTAAAAGGATTTAATTTTCCTTCGGTAACATTGAATTTAAAAATGCCCCGCTCTGTTCCAATCCAGATCTGGCCCTGAAGATCGCTTTCCAGGCAAGCAGCAGTTTTAAGTACGGTATCGACTACTACAACCTTATTATTACTGCGGTCATACCGGCAAAGTCCAGTATCTTTAATAAAAAGCCACAACTGGTTCTGTTTATCCAGCATCACCGTTTGCACGTGATAATTGCGCTGGTTATTATTAAAGATTGCAGGCTTGGCCAATCCAGATTCAGGATCATAAACTAATAGCCCGATGTCATCTGTGGCGATATAGGTTTCTCCGGTCTTTGCAGAAGCCAATCCGTTGATATTAGAAATGATCTGTGTTTTGTGATTCTTTACTTTCTGGCCAGGCCGGTCTGACAGGTAATAAACAGATTTGAACTTCCCATCCGTATAACTAAAATAAACTACCCCCTTCTGGGTACCTACCCAAATGCGGTGTGCATTATCCTGGGCCAGGTGGTTGATATGGTTATTTATTAACGAACTACCGTCTCCTAAAATATGGTTATAAACAAGAAAGTTAGAACTGTCAAATCGGTTCAGTCCACTATAAGTACCCATCCACATAAAACCATAATGATCCTGGATGATACTGGTCACTGCATTATTAGACAACCCTTGCTCAATTCCTAAATATTTAACCGGAGGATTTGTTGCGTTTGCCCTAAAGTGTAAGATTAGAATAATCGCTGTAAATAGGGGTACAAGTCTATATTTGGTAATAATAGTCATTACCTAAACATACAAAAACCTATTAATTAATCTAAAATAACTTATCAGTTACTACAAAATATTCGCTGGCTTAATCTAAAATAAACGTAGAAATTGAACGTGCCGGCATTAAAATTCCAGAAGAAAATGAAGCTTGTTTTGACGCTTTCATATTGGCACCGGCACTGCTATCTGTTAAGTATTTTGTAATCTTGTTGTATTTCTTCTTCGCATTTTTCAGCGCTAGTTTAAGGTGGATAGGGGCAGTACTGTAATTAACCGCAACCACTACCAGTTTATTATTTTCATCAACATAAGAAGAGATGAGCAGGTCCTTGTTCAATTCATTTGCAGCCACAGCCGTCTGAACAGCAGGCTCAATACGCGCTGGCACTCGTTTCATACCCGGTCTGACAAATAAACTATAATGCCCTAATGCCCATAAGTTTTTAGTCATCTTGAACTCCCCATCTTTATAATCAGGTTTTGGATCTAAAGCAATCAAATAATAACGGGTATCAAATTCTGCTTTACCCGGCTCATAAGCATTCCAAAATTGCCATGCAGTCGCATTACCGACAGTAAAATCGGTATAGATAACTTTAGAAAGGAATAAGGCACAATCCATCGCGCTCCGTTTTTCTTTACTGCCTTCTCTAAAACCATCAGCTAACATCGAGTATTCAGACTGCCAGTAATCTACCTGGTACTTACCCGCAGTATCGGCTAATTTTTTACGAACGGCAACTAATACACTGTCGTTAGACTCGGTGTAATAACTATGCCCGGCAATCACTTTAGGAACATGGCTTAACCCACCCACATATAATGGGCTGCCGGGATTAAAGAAATGCTGGATCTGGTTAGAAGCTCCAGTATTACCTCCATACAGGTAATTGAGCATTCCAGCTTCCGTAATTAAGATTTTGCTATCCAGTTTCTCTTTATCTAAAGCCGTATTTAGCGCGGTAGTTACTTTAAATATTTCTTCGTTTTTCCATGGAGAACCTTCCTGGTCTGCCTCTTTAAATTTGTGTGCCCAATCCCATTGTGGTTCATTAACCGGGCTTACATATTTAAAATGAAGGCCTTCTGCATCAAAATGCTTTACTACCTGTGCTAAGAAATTAGCATATGCATCATAGGAACTTGTTTTAAGATTGGACAGATAATCCTTTTCTGTTTTAAACCCCAGGCCATTTTTGCTAAATTGTACCGGAGGTGCATTCGAGAACGCAATTAGGTTTTCTACCCCATACTGATGTGCTTTTCTTAAAAAAAACTGGTAGCCGGCCTGTTTTGACCAGTCATACGTTCCATCAGGTTTTAAAAAGCTTTCCGTTCTTTTTCTAAAATCTTTAATCCCGCTGCTGTCCCCTTGTTCTGTTGTACCAGCCCCAATATTAAAACGCCAAGCCGATAAACCAATACCTTCGGGATTCCCATTTTGATCCAGTTTCTTACTAAACAGCAATTGCGCAATCTTTTCCCTTTTTGCTGCCGGCCAGTCTTTTCCGATCCCTTCAGAGAACCAGCATCCCGATGACCCGATATTATGGATAGTTTGTGCCGTTTTGCTCAGGTCAATCGTTACCTTAATTACCGTATCAGCAGGCTGAGCAGCCTTTGCTGGCTTAATTAATAAAGGAAGGACCGCAACCAGGCCTATTGCATAAAAGTATCTTTTTGTCATCGGGGATTTTTTTTTATATCAGCGCAATCATTAAATGATAGCTAAATAGCGCTATCATTGATTGCCACACTGTAGCTTAATAATTAGTGTATAGCTATTAGTTTTCCCAGCTGGATAGCTCAACAGCACGCTAATTGATTACCTGCTGTAGTCTAATAATTAGTTTATAGCTTTTAATTTCTCCAGCTGTTTCGCTGTAACCTGTAATATAGTACCATGCCTGATTCCTTCAGGCAAACTAACCCGGTCAGAGATATCCGTCCAGTTTTTAAGGTCTTCCGAAGAAATAGCCCCATATTTATGTTCTGTATACTTATCAAAATATACTACCCAGCTATTTCCAATTTTAAGCGTAGTAGGCCCTTCTGCCCAATATTTGCCAGTAATTGGTTCAGATGCTGCAGTATATGGCCCTGTTAAAACCTCACTATAAGCAATCTTCAGGTTCTTTTGTGCAGGCTGCCGGGTTTCATCTTTCAAAAACATGATAAAACGGTTTGCATCCTTCACAATAGTGGCATCAATCACATTAAAGCCAGGTTCATAAAGCAGCTTGGTGTCAGAAAATGTTTTAAAGTCTTTTGTAGTTACATAATACATGCGGTTATTGTATCCATCATCCCCTTTATCCGAGGTTTCTAAAAACTTACCTTTAATGGTCGTTGCCCAATAAATCATATATAATTTAGTCTTTTCATCATAGGTGATCTCCGGCGCCCAGCTATTGCGGGCTCCTTCTTCTTTTGCCATTACCGGGATAAATTGTTGTTCAGACCAGTGGATCAAATCTTTGGAAGACGCATAACCAATGCCCTTATCATTCCAGCTCACTGTCCATACCATATGAAAAACACCATTCTTTCCTTTAATAATACAAGGGTCGCGCATCAGTTTATCTTTACTGACCATTGGGGTTAGAAACGACTGGTCATTTTTAAGAGCAGACCATTTATAACCGTCATTGCTATACGCATAATGCAGCCCATCTTCTCCATTTCCTTTGAAATAGGCAAACAAATAAGGATCATTTTTAGCTTGTGCCCGCAGCCCGGTAACAGCTAAAGTAAATAACGCAGTGATAATTAACAGAGACTTCTTCATAAGAATTTATTATTTGATTACCCTAAAGTAGTGGTTTAACTATAAAACTGAACTCATAATCTGCAAATGGCAATTGATATTTTGTGAGTGGCCTGGATCGCCAGCTATCAATTCCGCCAACACCCATCTGTTTATAATCAATATTCAGCTGTGTTTGCTTTCGCGGAACAAGATCTGTCGCGTGCCGCTGATGACGCTTATCTCCATCATCCAGGTCACTGTCAAAATAATGCATCGCACTCATGCTTAATGGCACATCAGAAATCACTTGTAGTCCTGTTTTTTTACCATTAGTGATTTTAAACCAGCGGATATCCGTTTTATTCCCAGTCTCTTGCGGGGTAACGTAATGAAAATACTGTGCGGTAACCGATTGTTTGTAAATCCCCATATGGGCACTAAAACTTCTATCCTGGTAATTCTCCTGAGGGCCGCGGCCATAATACTCAATGTTTTCAAAACCCTCAGGCAGGATCCACTGCATCCCAAAACGCGGCATGATCTCTGTTTTTTTAGTCGTATCAGCTTTTAATTTTTCATGAATCAGCAATTCTCCGCTGGCATTAATGGTATATAAAATAATGAGCCCGGCATGTACATCTGGCAGATCATAGATTGCTTTAACGGTAGCGATGTCATTTTGTACCTGCGTAGTAAAGCCAGTTAATTTTGCATTGGCCACAGCTGTTTTCCATTTGTTCAGTTTGGTTTGCAAACTAGCCCCAAAATCATTGTCATTCGGCGCCCGCCAAAAATTAGGTTTCAGCCCAAATTTGGGATCTAGCATGGCTTTACCTTTAACCGTATAAGCCTGCATCCAGCCCTTTTGCTGATCAAAAACAACTTTCACAATAGCAGAACTCAACACCAGTTCCTTGCCGGCTACCTTATTGCTAATCTTTCCTGTAGCTTTAACGAGCAAGCTGTTCTTATACTCCCCTCCCAATTTTAATTGCTCCGTTGCTACAATATGGCCAGAAGGCAATAGAGGTTCTGCTGACTTTAACCGGTAAGTCAGGTTCAAATATGCTTCGCCAGCTGGCAATTCTTTTACCGGCAGCTCTAGTTGAACCCGTTGCTGAGGCCCTACATTGAGCTGATCTATCTGCCCGTTCTGTACTTTTTTACCATTAACAATCACTTCCCAGTCTAAAGCAACATTCGCTAGCCCGGTAAAAAATTTCTCATTATATACTTCAATCTTTTTACCATTGATCAGTTTGCTATGGATATCCTGATACACTTTTTTCATCTCCCAGGCATGGGGATAAGGCATGCGATTAGCATAAAACATCCCTTTGGCAGCATAATTCCAAGCGGTAATGGCCTCTTTAGGTTCATAATCTCCACCATAAGTATAAACGGTATCCCCTTTAGAATTTACGCGCTGAAAACACTGATCTACAAAATCCCAGATAAAACCACCCTGAAAAGCGTGTTTATTGGCCCTGATAACTTCCCAGTAATCTGTAAAATTCCCCAGAGAATTACCCATTCCATGCGCATATTCACACATAATAAAAGGACGGGCAGGATGAAGGTTCTTTTTTGCATAATCCGTCATCCCATCAGGTGTAGGATACATTGGACAAATAATATCAGAGTTCCATTCCCAGGTAAAAGTTTTATAATCAGCTACTGCACGTTCATATTGCACCGGCCTGCTATCGTCCCGTTTTTTCATCCATAAATAGCAAGCATAGAAGTTATATCCATTTCCAGCCTCATTGCCCATGCTCCAGGTGATAATTGAAGCATGGTTTTTATCCCGTTCGACCATCCGCTGCACCCGCATCAAATGCGCATCCACCCAAGTAGGGCGGTTGGCCATAGTTTTTGTAATATCGTAACCCATCCCATGAGATTCAATATTTGCTTCTCCTACCACATATAAACCATATTGGTCACATAAGTCTAACCAATATTCACTATTTGGATAGTGACTGGTACGTACTGCATTGATATTATATAATTTCATCAACTTAATATCGCGCAACATAGCTTCTTTAGAAATCGTTTGCCCGGTTAGCGGATCGGTTTCATGACGGTTTACCCCTTTTATCAATACCGGTTTACCATTTACTAAAAACAGCCCGTTTTTAATTTCAATTTTCCTGAACCCTACTTTTTGGGGGATCACCTCTGTGACTTCGCCTTTGCTATTTAATAACCGGATAGTCAGCTGATATAGATTTGGTGCTTCTGCACTCCATAAACGAGCTGCGGTTACTGCCATATTTAGCATCACACTTGCAGCAGTGTCAAATTTTACCGTTTGCTTTTTAACCACCAGGCTGCCATCTTTCAATTCTATCTGGGCACTTACTGCTGATCCTGGTTTTTTATTTAAGGTGAGTTTTATTTTTAATTCTCCGTCTTGATAAGCGCTATCCAGATCGGGGATCACTTCGGCATCATAAAGATGAATGGGATTGCGGGCAACTAAGTAACAATCACGGGTAATCCCACTTAAGCGCCACATATCCTGATCTTCAATATAGTTCCCATCACACCAGCGCATTACTTTCAATACAATTAAGTTTTTCCCGGATTGCAGATAAGGCGCCAGGTCAAATTCTGAAGGAAGCTTGCTATCTTCCCCATAACCTACGTATTTGCCGTTAACCCATACCGATAGGTTAGATTTTGCAGCGCCGATATGCAATACCACCTGTTTTCCTTTCCAGCCTGCCGGTAAAGTGACTTCTCTTCTGTAAACAGCGGTTGGGTCAAAGTTTAAAGGAACCAGTGGCGGATCAATTTTTTTCATCAGGTAAGCAAATTCAAAACCATCGGTCGTGTAAATGGGGAAACCATATCCATTCATTTCCCAGTTTCCAGGTACGTTAAAGGTTTTCCATTGACGATCATCAAAATTAGCTGATTCAAAATTTGCGGGCAGGTCTGCTGGTTTTTCTACCCATTTAAATTTCCAGGCTCCATTTAAGCTGTAATAATTGGAAGAAAGCTTCCAGTCTGCTTTTATTGCTGCCTGCTCGTTTTCATAAACAAAATAGGAAGCATGCATGGGCATCCGGTTTTCTTCATTTTTTGTTTCATCCAGCCAGTTTGGTGTTTGAGCAACAACATTAAATTGAATAAACCATATGGCCAGGATCATTAAGCACCGTTTGAAATTAAGTATCTTCATCTAAAAAATATAGCTTAGGTTATAAACATGCAGGTGCCGCAGAAGCAGTATTGCCTTTCCGCTTGAAATTTATAGATATTAACCAGATATATAAAACACAATGGGTTAACAGGTTATAATACGGCTATAATATGATAAAATCTGAATATTAGCCAGATTTCTTGACTTAATCTTTTTACAAAAATTCAAAATTTTGCAGAGAATTAAAAAACGAGATCGCTTTTATCTTAAAAGTTCAATTTTATTTAATAAAAACTAACAGTAAACCAGATGTTACCTTGAACTACACTATATTTCAAATAAAAATATCTATAATTGACCCCTTAACAGAAAAAACTTAAAAACAACCGCCACCATGCCTCAACGAAAACAAATTTTTGGTCATCCTGCAGGATTATTTGTTCTTTTCTTCACAGAAATGTGGGAAAGATTTAGCTATTACGGGATGCGTGCTATTTTGGTGCTTTTTCTGGTTGCTTCTACAAAATCTGCGAATGCAGGGTTTGGATGGACAGATACCGAAGCTTTAAAGTTATATGGAATTTACACTTTTTTGGTTTACCTGTCTTCTATTCCTGGCGGGATCATTGGTGATCGCTGGCTGGGGCAAAAAAAGACGGTTATGCTAGGCGGGGTCCTGCTGGTTGTGGGCCACAGTATTCTTGCCATACAATCACTTTGGGCATTTTATACAGGCTTAGCATTTATTATATCAGGCGTTGGATGCCTAAAATCTAATATCTCTACCATGGTTGGCGGACTTTATGCCCCTGGAGATGACCGCAGAGACAAAGGTTTCTCTATTTTCTATGTTGGGATTAATGTGGGCGCATTTACTTCGGCATTAATTGTTGGCTATGTGGGCGAAATATATGGCTGGCATTATGGCTTTGGATTAGCTGGAATAGGAATGGCATTGGGTGTAGTGATCTTTATTCTTGGACAAAAACATCTTGAGGGTATCGGAGAAAGAACTAAAGCAGTTTCTAAAGAGAAGCAGGAAGAACAAAACAAACCTTTAACAAAAATTGAAAAAGACAGAATTGTGGTCTTACTGATCTCCTTTTTACTAGTTGTGGTATTCTGGACAGCTTATGAACAAGCTGGCGGATTAATGAATATTTATACCAATCAAAAAACAGATCGTACCATTGGATTTTTAAACTGGACGGTACCAACTTCCTGGTTCCAGTCTATTACTTCTTTCTTTATTATTACCCTGGCAACTCCGATTGCTGCATTCTGGTTCTTCTGGAAAAGAAAAGGAAAAGAATCTTCTTCTATTTTTAAAATGGCTGTAGGCGTAATGATTACAGGAAGTGGGTTTCTATTTATGGTGGCGGCTTCTTATCAATTCCAAATCCAGGGTTCCTCTGCGATGTACTGGTTGGTATTGGCGTATATGTTTCATACCATAGGCGAACTTTGTGCATCGCCTGTCGCGCTTTCTTATATTACCAAACTGGCCCCTGCAAAGTATGGGTCTATTATGATGGGTATTTACTTTGCAGCTACGGGCTTAGGAAACTATGCTGCTGCATGGATAGGCGTATGGTCACAAACGGCTGGCGAACTTCAGATATTTCTTGGAATCGCTGTATTTTGTGTGTTATTTGGATTGCTTATTATCGCCCTTGTTAAACCTTTAAAGAGATTGGCACATGGTGCTGAAGAGATCAAAATGGCGGAAGAAATCCCAGCTGTTGCGTAACACTTATTAGTGTAATTATTACTGTAATGTTCTCCGTACAATCATTGTTTTTGTTTACGCAGAGTTATATGTACTGATATTGAGTCCATATTGAATACGTATCAGACACAGGATAATAACATGATAGCAGCACCCTAGTATTACCACTAAGTATACCCAATGGGTAATGGTGGGGGTAATGCTGGGGTGTGGGTAAAGTGTAGTTAAGGTGTTTCTGGACCGAACTCAGTATGGATAGATTATGAAGGTGGTATGGGTATTTAGCAGGGAGGAGATTTATTGGAGAGTATTTAGCGTAAGTTGTTGTTTTACAGGGTTAAATATAGGTAAAAGAAAGATAGTTTACGCTAATGATGTGTCCATTAAATTGCTGTTTAACCTATATATGTTCATTTTATTGGAAAATGTGGACATATGAAGATAATATGTCCAATAAATATGGTTACGTTTGTAATATGTCCAATATTTAAAGAAAAATGAACATGTATGGCATATGATAGAACCCAACCCTTTAATGACCTGCCTATTTTACCTCCATCAAAAAATGTAGAGGAAGATATAGATATATTAAAAAAACTAGTTACAGCATCCCGGGCCTTAGCTACAACGAATAGCAGTATCCATAGGCTTCCAAATCCAACAATGCTGATCAATACAATTGCACTTCAGGAGGCACAAACCTCAACTGCGATAGAAAATATTTTCACCACAGAAGATGAATTATACAAAGCTGTATCAGAGACACTTAAAGAAGAATATGTAAAACCGGCAACAAAAGAAGTATTGCGTTACCGTGAGGCCTTATGGGAAGGACATAAACTAATTAAAAAAACGGGAGAAATAGATTTAGATTGCATAATTAGAACGTTCAGAAAAATTAAAAACTCTGCAGCAGATTTCAGATCCCCTCAAACACTAACTGTAATAAGAAGCGGACAAAGTGAATTTAGATCAGGTCAAGTTGTTTATACACCTCCAAGAGGAGCTGGCATTATAGCAAGTAAAATGGAAAATTTATTGGAGTATTTAAATGACGATAAAAAATATTCCACAGATCCCATCATAAAAATGTGTGTAGCACATTATCAATTTGAGGCTATTCACCCTTTTTCAGATGGAAATGGAAGGACTGGCAGGATTATAAATCTTTTATATTTAGTAAATAAGGGACTATTAGAACAACCTGTATTATACTTATCTAAATATATTCTTATCAATAAAGATGATTACTATTATCACTTAAATGTAGTTACTCAGAAGAATTTATGGAAACCCTGGATTCTTTATATGCTGGATGCCGTAGAAAAAACAGCAGAATTAACAAATCAATTGATTGTCAGTATAATTAGTCAGATGGAAGCTACTTTAGTTCACGGAAAATCTCATATTAAATGGTATAACAAGGAAGTAAATGAAGTTATTTTTAGTCAGCCTTATATCAAGCCAAAATTGATTGGAGAATTATTAGGCGTAACTTCAAGAACAACCCTTACTAAATATTTTAATGAGCTAGTAGAAGCCAAAATATTGAGCGCTGCTAAAAATGGAAAGGAAGTTTTTTATATCAATGATGACTTGGTTCAAATTTTAAAAGGATAGTTTTTTTTATTTAAATGCTATATAGAAAAGCCAGCAATTGCGATTAATCGCATTGTTGTAAGAATTTATATTAAAGGCAAATCACAATTTTTTTTATCGTTATTAGTACAAACCAACACTACCAGTTCCAGTATACGGTTTCAGTGGGAACTTTACTGATAAATACTTCTCCAACTGAATATTTTGAGTATTCAGGCCCATTATCCTATTAGTACTTAATTGACCATTATTTCATTAAAAAGCTGGCATAAAATAAGTTATTTCGTGCCAGCTTTTTAATAATTCCGCTTTAATGAAGCCTAAGCCTTATGTAGTCATTCTAAATACAATAATAAAGAATCCAAATAAGAGCTAGAGCATCTACTCTTTAAAGGAAAAGTTAAAAAAATGAGCGCTGAGAAGCAATCACTAATAAACGAAAGTAGCATTGTTTAGTATGACGACTTTCGAATTACCATTCTCATCAATAAATGTAAAATGCCCCCTAACTATTGTGTAATCCGTCTTTCCATTTACAATAGCTGACAAAGAATAAGTATGTCCCGGAGAAATAAACTCTGCATACGTAATTGTATTTGAGACCTCGTCAACATAGAGATAAATAACTCCATCCGGTCGCGTTACACTTCCTAAGTAAACAACGTCAAAGTTATTGGACTTGATTTCTCGTTTTGAATTGATAGAATCAGTGGCTGAGGACTGAATTGGGCTAACGAGGGCGCCCATGACAAATAGTGCTAAAAAATAAAGTTTCATAAAAAATGGTTTAGTTAAAATACAACTAATATACAAAATAGAAAAGCTATAATGATTATTAGATACGATTTTTACTAAAAATAACCAGGAACAAAGAAGCTATAATTAATGTCCCCTTTTTAGCACCAAAATAAAATCAAGATTAAGAGAACCAAAGTTCTTCATTTTCCCAGGTCATTTTCATTCCTAGTGCATTTGGATCTACACTTGGATATTTTACAAATAAGGCAATAAGCTGAGATGCTAAATGATTGATGTTCTTCTTTGGGTTCTTTTTGCATCGGCCACCAGTAACCCGCTAACCTGTAGTAACTAATATGGGATAGGAAATGGACTGCATCTTCGTCAAGAATCAATCCTCTATGACTTAATTGATCAATTTGCTCATCAATTGTCAATGCATTTTTGGTATACATAGATAAGCCTGGATTAAGAATAAAAAAGCTATAAAAGCAAAAGACACGCCCTGGTACGCTGTTCTTAAGGGTAGCGTGGCATGTACAACACCTCTACAGGCAGTTAATAATAGTAGGACGATCATAATGAAATGTAATATTAGAATGTGTAGCAGGAACCTTTACGGTCACCACACATTCTAATATTACAGAAAAACATCTAAATTTAATCAAGTTTGTTTTTCAACTCAACACCCTTATCGTTTCCTTAACACCATTGGCATTCATGCCGCTCAATATCCCGGATTTTGATAAGCTGACTTTTCCGCAGCGGTCATTTGCATCCGATCTATCTGATCCTGAGGTATCGGGCGCAGATACAAATTTGGCGTGATCGTACGGGTAACAGTTACAGGCGTATGGTCTCCATAGTTGATCCCTGCAATGGAGAAGGTAGTAGACAATTCTGCCCACTTCTGAGTCCTGATCAAATCAAAGCGACGGTAACCTTCAGCATAATATTCGCGTGAACGTTCTGCAAGTATGTAATTGATGTCAATAGTAGCCGGAGTAGCTGCAGTCATTTCTACACTGAAATCTGCAACTTTTATCACATTAACGTTATTATCAAATCGCCATTTACCAGCACGTGCACGGATTACATTAATCAGTTCCCTTGCAGATTTACCCGCTTTAGCAGCTGCACCTTTAACGGCAGCCTCTGCTGCTACAAAATACAGTTCAGAGAATTTAGCGATAGGAAAAGGACGTGTACTACCCGCATTAGGCTGACCAAGACCTGTTCCATTGTCGGTACGGTAAGGTCCCAGTTTCCATAATCCCGGATAAACAATCCTGCTGATACCTCCAGGGTTAATCACATAATCTGCTCTGCCGGGCAATGTACCTGCACCCACATTACTGGCTCCGGCACCTGAAGTATACGCTACAGCACTATTATCAGTATTCAGGAAGCTCAGCACTGCATCTCCAGGGACAATTGTCAGTCCGTTAGCGTTAGTCAGCGAAGCTGGTGCACTTGACGGTGGATTATATCCCTTTGGCCAGTTACCACGATAAACGGTGGTGAATGTACCGTCATATCTCGAGTCATTGGTCTTGTCGGCAAATGTATTTTTCAGGACTTCAACCGTTGGAGCCATACGGTTCCAGGGACGGCCCAGATGCTGCTCTGCTTCACGCTGAACGGAGCTGACTCCATTACTTCTGATATTTGTATAGTTCCAGGTCATCATCCAGCCTGCAAAGTTATCGGGTGCTCCACCGGTGCCAGAGGTTAAACTTCCGCCATTGTAACGCTCGCTGGTTTCTGTATGGTCCGCATATAACAGCATCTCTTTATTTCTGTCATTTGAACCCAGGTTCACATCATAATAAGTATTCACCAAACCATAAGCACCTGGATTATCGATAGCCGCTGTAGAGATGTCATAAGCCTGCTGAAAATACCAGTTTGCATCATGTCCGTCTGGATCCGTTCTGCTGGACGCCGGGTAGGTAGGAATATTATTTGGGTTCTGTAACCACCATCCGTAAGTTAGGTAAGCCTTCGATAAAAACAATTGAGCAACCGTTTTAGTTATGCCCCCTGTTACCCTTGCAGTAGCAGGCAAATCCGCAACAGCCTTTACAAGATCAGGGAAAACAGCTTTGGTATAGACTAGTGGAACGGTATTCCGTACGCTGGTCGTTACCGGGCTCGTATTAAATTTTAGTTCGCCCGCACCCAGGTCTAATGGTACGCCACCAAAAGTCTGAACTAGCAGGAAGTAATCAAATGCTCTAAAAAATCTTGCTTCAGCAACCAGTGCACTAGCTATTCCTGCAGCGCTGGCATTTTCGATTACTCCGCTTGCGGTGTTAATGTTAGGAAAGGCTTCGCTCCATAACACACTGCTCGGATAACTGGTGGAAAGAATTGATCCCACACCTGAGCAGTCCATATCCTTGAAATTGCCATCGGCATCCTTGCCCCAGGTAGCTTCATCAGTTCCGGTAACGGTAGAATTGTAATAATAGGCCTGGCCATAGATGTTACGAAGGTGACCATACATGGCAGTCAGTCCTCCGTTCACTCCGGCTTCCGTTTTAAAATATTCAGGGGTAAAAACACTGCGAGGTTGCTCATCCAGGATTTTCTTACAGCCCGATGCGCTAATCATACACAGCCATACACAGATAATCGTATTGATTTGAATGCGTTTCATGATTTGAATGTTAAAAAGTTAAATTAAGACCAGCAACATAATTTCGCGTCGATGGTGAATTGGTACCTACAGTCAAAAATCTTCTTGGCAAAGAAACTACTGCAGCATTTTCATCTCCATATGAATTAGTCTCAGGATCCATACCCGACTCATCATGATAAGGAGAGAAGAACACAAATGGATTTTGTACAGTCAGATAAGCTCTCAGACGTACTTTTGAATCTTTTAGAAGCGATTTATTAAAGTCATATCCTAATGTAATGGTACGTACCTTCAGAAATGAAGCATCAAAATATCCTAGCGTGCTGCCATATTTTGGATTATCACCACTAGCAATACCACCTGGTTTTGGATATTTAGCATCCGTATTCTCTGGTGTCCAGTAATCTATCTGTACATTGTTCCTTCTACCGGTCATCAGGTTCAGATAGCCTGAAGAACTATAAAGCGTACTCAACAGCACTCCACCGCTTTTGAAGGCTGCTACTACATTAAGGTCGAAACCTTTATAGGCAACCCTGGTATTAAAACCACCCTGCAGCTTAGGGTCAACATTTCTGACTTGCCTGTCCGCTGCCCCAATAGGCCGGGTTGGTACACCATTGGCATCATAAGTACCTGTATATTTAACTTTGATCATTCCTACATTGCCTCCTGGTTCCAATATGTTCAGATGTGGATCGCCAGCCTGCCACAATCCGATTTTTTCATAATCAAAAATAGCATTGATGTTATTGCCAACAAACCACAGGCTGCCTTCATTACGAGTTTGCCCTGATGCAAGCGCTACCAGTTTGTTCCTGTTGGCATATAAGTTAAAGCCTACATCCCATGTCCAGCCGCCTTTGTTTTCAAAGATATTGGCATTCATGCTCAGCTCCCAGCCTTTGTTCTGTGTTTCACCGATGTTAGCGGTATAGCTACCTACACCGGATGTTTGCGGGAGCGCCACACTCAGCAGGATATCTTTGGTATTGGTCACATAATATTCAAATGTTCCTGAAATTCTATTCTTCAGCAACGAAAAGTCCAGACCATAGTTCCAGGTCTGCGAATATTCCCATCCCAGCTGAGGGTTGGGCAACGTGGATACATAGTAACCATTAGCATAAGTGCTGCTGCCGAAATTGTAAGGGCGTACAGACAATGCTCCAAGAGTTTGATAGGGGCTTACTGCCTGGTTGGATGTTTTACCAAAACCTGCTCTCAGTTTTAGCTTGTCAATAAAAGGCAGACCTTTCATGAAAGTTTCATTGGTGATGTTCCAGCCCAGTGACACTGCAGGATAGGTATTCCATTTATGACCGGGTGCCAAACGGGATGAACCATCAGACCTGAGGGTTGCACTGATCAGGTAGCGGTTATCATAAGCGTACATCACCCTTCCCATATAGGATTTCAGACCTGTAAGATTATATGCTCCCTGACCCAAAGTAACTTCCCCGTTCGCCTGCCCCAGGTTGTAGAACTGGAAAGCATCGGATGGAATGTCACGTGCAGACATGGAGGAAGAATTGAACTTATTCTGTTCGGCAGAGGCTAAAGCGATTACATTGAAGTTATGTTTTTCATTGAAAGTACGGTCATAGCTCAGAATGTTCTCTAATGTCCAGTGATAAGTCTGCGAATTTCCCACACTGGCTGTTGAAGGGGTGGTAGCGGTAGAACTGCCGATGCCTACCCCAGTATATGCGCCATTGTTACTCTGTATAAAATCAAGCCCAAGATTGGTCCTGAATTTCAAACCATCCACCCATGGAATTTTCACTTCTCCATAAACAGAGTTATAGGTTGCGTATCCGCGTGTTTCATTTAGCCATTTATCACGAAGATCTTTGGTAGACTGATTGGTGTTGATCCAGGTTTCATCCTGTGGTGTTCTAATCGTTCTTTTCAGGCTTCCATCAGTATTGTATGGATTTGCCAGTGAGGAATTTGAAAGGATACCATAGATGCCTACGTTATTTCCCTGGCTCAAGTTATAGTTGTTGTTACTGGTAAAACCTATACGGAACAGCTTACCGATCTGCTGATCGATTGAAGCCCTCATCGAATACCGGGTATATTGTTGTGTAGGAACTAGACCCTTGTTCTGGTAATAACCGCCGCCAAAGTTGTAATTACTGGTAGCTGATCCGCCAGAAACAGCGATATCATGGCTTGTTACCACAGCTGATTTGTTAAAGAAAAGATCCTGCCAGTCCGTATTGGTATCATCGGTTTCGTCGATACCATTGGTGGTAAAAATTCCGGCAGCTTTACGCAGTGCAAGCAATTCCGGGCCATCCATCATCGGGTAACGCGAAAAAAGCGTCTGAATACCTGTATATGTATTGTAAGATATGGTAGCTGGTACACCGATCTGGCCCCTGTTAGTGGTCAGTAAAATCACGCCGTTTGCACCTCTTGAACCATAAATTGCAGTGGCAGAGGCATCCTTTAAGATGTCAATACTTTTGATATCATTTGGATTAATGTCGGCAATAGAACCTGGAAATGGGATTCCGTCAAGTACAACCAGCGGATCATTACTTGCTGACAATGAGCGCTGTCCGCGAATGAGGATTTGCGCTGAAGCTCCGGGCTTGCTGTTGGATTGTGAAATGTCAACACCGGCGATACGGCCCTGTATTGCCTGTGCAATGTTCGGAGCAGGAACTTCACGGACTTTGGCACCGCTGATGCTGGCTACAGATCCGGTCACCGCTTCCTTCCGCTGGGTACCATAACCGACAACAACTACCTGCTCCAGGTCTGATGAACTCGGCGTAAGTGTAACGTTTAGCTCACGCTGGTTACTTACAGAAACTTCCTTAGGATTAAATCCAACATAAGAGAATATCAGTATGGCATTGGCCGGAACGGAAATTGTATAAGTTCCATTGCCTAATGAAGAAGAACTGGTAGAAGTTCCCTTGACCAGGATACTCACCCCGACCATAGGTTTACCCAGATCATCAATAATACGTCCCTTGATCTGCGTTTGTGCCTGAGCAAATAGGGAAGATAAAAGGAAGATAGCGAGCATCGCTATTTTTAGAAAACACGCAGGGGAACGCCAGCATGGTGTTACAAAAATTTGTAGAAGTTTTGTTCTCATAAAATTGGTTCATAATGGTTAAAATTTAAATGCTTTGCAGATGACATTTGGGAAGTCATGGAGAATATAGCAGCATAAATCTGGGATATCAGTCGTTCATGTGTATACAGTAAGGGTTTAATATTTGGGTGATATAAATTTAGGATCGCTTGATAAAGTGGTATGGTACGATTGTTCAAATTTATATGCTTGATGTTTAATGAGCTGTAAATCAGTAATATAATTATTCAAAAACGGTAAATGATGAGGTTTTTATTTTCAGAAAGCATAGCAGACCGCATAAAACGTTATTGTGACAGTTTTTGATCTGAAATATGGAAATAATCGAAATCAACTGATCCGCCGGTTTGCTGCTGTCCATAGTTGAAGAGCGCAAAACGGTAACCCATAAAATGCGGAATGGTATAACTCATTTTCAACGGGCTGCCAATACTGGCCCAGGTTTTTCCGTCAAGGCTATAGTAAAAGGTTGCAAGGTCTTTCCTATCAGCAAAATCGCAATCAACTTTCAGATAGACCTGGTTATTCTTTAATGCTGCTAAACGGGTCTCCCGTTTTATCCCGGTAGAAGCATCTACCAGGGTGATAAATTTCTGCCCCCCTTCCATCTTTATCCCAAGTTGTCCGTAGTTTTTCTGCAGGATACCCAATCCTGCAAAGTCCCCGTCTTTCATCCTGGATACATCCAGGGAAGTGCTTGCCGATGAAAAAGCACCTATCGTTCTTTGCGTCAAGGTATTCCGTGCAGAAAGAAAACTGGTATCAATCCGTCCGGCAGTAAGTCTGAGAAAACCCTTCCTCTGAAGAACCGACCAAAAAGCAGGATCAGGATTATGGTTCCATTGCCACACCAGCGGCAGATCAGCATCTGTGTTTTTACGGTTGAACTCATCAGAAGCAGCTATTGAGGGGATCATTCCAAGACTTGCAGGCAGGGCTAGTGACTCCGGCACTTTGCCATTGATGCCCAATACGGGCCATTCGTCTTTCCAGGTGACAGGTACCAGATAAGGAATACGCCCTGCCGCGCCGAAATCACGGAAAAGATAGGCATACCAGTTTCCTTCAGGTGTATCTACCAATCCGCCCTGCGCAACACCAAGGTCTTGCAACACTACTTTACCTTCATACGGCCCCTCCAGTTTGTCTGAACGGTGTACGACTACCGTACGCATACCGCCGCGGGGCCAGGTAATATTGAATAAATAGTATTTACCTTTTATTTTAAATAACTGTGAGCCTTCTGCTGGCAATCCTGCCGGAGTTCCGGAAGGAAGACTTGCATTCTCTATGATCACGCGCTCAGGGACAGCCGTGTTTATCCCCGATAAATCTGTTTTCAGTTCAACCAGTTTGATCTTTCCGGTTCCATAAACCATATAGGCTTTCCCCTGATCAAAAAACAAAGAATGGTCATGTAAGCTGGGGGTGAAAGAAAGTTCCTTCCATTTGCCTTTTTCTATGTCCTTAGTACTATAGATATAGGTTTTGCCTGTAGTCTGTGCAAAGGTACTTACATAGTAGGTTCCTTCGTGATAACGCAGGCTACTAGCCCATGTGCCTTTTCCATAAGCGTTTTTGCCATTGGCGAGACGGAGGACATCCACATTAGCCAGGGTATCATAGGCATAGCCAAGCATTTTCCAATTGACCAGGTCACTGGATTTCATGATGGGCAAACCAGGGCTCATATGCATGGTGGTACTGCTCATATAATAGTTATTTCCAACGCGGATCATAGACATATCCGGTACATCAGCAAAGATCACAGGGTTTTTAGCACCAATATTTGCCCCCTCCGGCGCTCCGGCGACCGGATATTTTGCAAAGCCGGAAGTATCAACCGGTTTGAAAAGCATTAGCGAAAACATATAAAGGCCATTTTTCCATACCTTGAAATCATGTACACCAGGCTCAATAAAATAGATATGAGGCACTCCATTTTTCTGCAGGTAATCATGCATGCGTTTGCTGTACAGGATCAGGTTATCACTCGCGCCGCAGGAGATAAATAGCAGTTTAAGCATATCTTTCGCCCTTTTTGGATCAGGCACCAACACCTTCGGATCTTTGGTATTAGGCGCTGAAGAGAATCCGCCTACCCAGGCAAACTTGTCCAGGTTGCCCAGGCCGAAATTCAGGGACTGCCCTCCGCCCATCGACAATCCGGCGATTGCCCTGTGCTCACGGTCTTTATACACACTTAACTTACTTTCCACATAAGGGATCAGGTCTTGCAGCAGGTCTTTCTCAAAGGTGGCGAACGCTTCTACCTTGTCTTTCGACATGATGTTTCCTGTAGGACGATCGTCTTGCATCGCACGTCCATTAGGCATCACTACGATCATGGGTTTCAGTTTATTGGAAGCGTATAGGTTGTCCAGGATTACCTGAGGCTGTCCTCCGATGAGCCATTCCTTTTCGTCTCCTCCTATACCGTGCAACAGATACAGTACCGGATATCTTTTGTTTTTTGAATAACCCGGAGGGGTGTATACCAGAGCATGCCGGCTTTTGCCTACCGTTTTAGAGGGATAGGTAATCGTGTCTATCTTGCCTTTCAGAATGCCTGACTGTTCTGTATCGAAACCAGCAGCTCCGGGTTGTATGATCTGCTGTGAAAACACAGGAAGCAGCAGTAAGCTGCAAAGCCCTGTTAGCAAAATTTTTATTAAGTATGAATTAGTTTTCAATTTAGGCATTGAAATATACGCGCAGATGCTGCCCGATCTGATCACGCGGCGAAATAAACTCCCCGCAAAGAAACTCCGTTTGTTCATACAATTTTTGGTTAATATATGCTGAAGGTTGACCTTCATGATATTGCCTAAAATTATAAGCTATAGTTTAGGATAGCGGGAAGTTTTGATGATGATTAGAGCAGAAATGTTTAAGCACCCAGGTTTTCTTCCACCCGGCGTTTCTGAAGGATATATTCTGAGGGCTGCATATTGTATTTGGCTTTAAACGACTTAGCGAAATAATTGGGTGTGGCAAATCCAACCATATAGGCAATCTGGGAAACATTGAGGTCGCTTTTTTCCATTAAGACGATCGCCTTGTCGAGCTTGACAGAGCGGATATATTCTACAGGAGATAATCCTGTTAGTTCTAGCACTTTGTGATATAGCGACCCCCTGCTCATGCCAACATGTTTGCTCAGTTCTTCAACTGATAACTTAGGGTTGTTCAGGTTTTCCTCAATGTACAACGCCACTTTGTTCAGCAGCCTGTCGCTATAGGACTCAATTAAAACCTCCGGTGCCTGTACTTTGATCTGTTTCGTATAGGTGTCCCTTAACCGGTTATTTAGCGCAAACAGATTTCTGATCTTTGCATTTAGGATTTCGAAATTAAATGGTTTGGTAAGGTAATCATTCGCACCTGTTTCCAGCCCCCTGAGCTGCTCTTGCTCAGCAGTCAGCGCCGTCAGTAAAATAATCGGGATATGATGTGTACGCTTATCAGATTTAACCTTTTTACAAAGGTCAATTCCGTTCATATACGGCATATTAATATCACTCACAATGATATGCGGATGATTGGCGAGTGCTTTTTGCCATCCTTCCTGGCCATTGCTGGCTTCATATATCTTGTACCTGGATTTGAGTCCTTCTTTGAGGTATAACCTGAAGTCCTCATTGTCTTCTACCAGCAAAACTGAAGGTACGTCTACCCCCTGGGCATGATCTGAATGTTCTTGTGTAAACTCATTGGCGGTCACCGTATCTTCTCCAGGAGCTGAAAAGTCTATCGTTAATTCTTCCGCTAATTCTGGCTGAATGAATGGAAGTTCAATGGTAAAGGTACTGCCGCTGCCAGTTTTGCTCTGGACGGATATCTGTCCGCCATGTAATTTCACAAATTCCTTGCCAATAGACAACCCTATGCCGCTGCCCTGGTTAAGGATAGGTGCAATACCATCTGCCTGGAAGAAGCGCTCAAAGACTTTCTCCTGATCTGCCTCCGAGATGCCGATACCTGTATCTGAAACCTTGATCAGCAGAGAAGACTGTCCGGGAAGGTCATTGCGTTCTGTTTTTTCCAGTTCTACAGAAATCTTTCCGCCTGTAGGCGTGAATTTAAAGGCATTGGACAAGAGGTTAAACAGTACCCTTTCAATTTTATCCTGGTCAAAGGCCACTTTGAAATAATTGAGCTGACTTTTGAAAACCAGCTGGATCTGCTTGCGCTCACTTAGGTCGTTAAAGGATTCAAGCACTTCCTTGATAAAGGCAATCATATCGGTTTCTGAGCGGTTAAGCCGCAATTCCTGGTCTTCGATCTTCTTGAAGTCAAGAATTTGATTGACCAGATTGAGCAGCCTGCGGGTATTGCGTTTGACCATACCCAGCCGCAAGGCAACAGTGCTGTCTTTTTCTTCGGTGATCAGCTGATCTACCGGCCCCATAATCAGGGACAGCGGCGTGCGGAACTCGTGGCTTAGGTTTGTTAAAAACTTTATTTTAAGCTGATCCAGTTCCCTGAGGCGTTCTGCTTCCTGGCGTTCCTGTTCGATCAGCTGTTCGGCCTTCATTTTTTCCTGCACAAGCGCGAACTTGTGTTTGAGCTTCTGGATACCCCTGTGACGGATATAGTACAGTGTACAGGCAACTACCAATGCATAAAAAATATAAGCATACAGCGTACGCCAGAGCGGGGGGCGCACATGTATGCGGATAGAGGTTTCTGCAGCATTCCATATGCCGTCATTGTTACTGGCTTTCACATGGAATATATAATCTCCGGGATCAAGATTAGTATAAGAAGCGGATTTTGAGGTTCCTGAATGGATCCATTCATTATCAAATCCTTCCAGTTTGTAGCTATACTGGTTTTGTTCAGGGGCCGTATAGTTTACACTTACATAGCTCAGTGTGAAATTCTGCTTATAATCTAGATAGATATCCTTTGCCACTGAAATATGCTCCCTGATTGGCCCGTCTTCTGCCGTTATGACTGAAGTATTGGATATTTTCAGATCCGTAAAAAGCACTGAAGGCAGGTTGTTGTTTTTCTTGAAAAATTGTGGACTGAAATAGTTAAAACCATCAGCCCCGCCAAAATAGATCACTCCGTTGGTGGCGGTTAATCCGGCGCCAAGGACAAAATTATTGTTCTGTACACCGTTGTAAATCGTGTAGTTGGTAAACTTATTTGTTTTGCGGTCAAAGCTGCTGATCCCCTTGTTGGTACTTACCCAAATCCGGTTTTTCTTGTCCTCGGCAATGGCATATACCGTAGTATTGTTCAGTCCGTTTTTTTCAGCAAAGGTGATAAACTGTTTTTTAGCCGTATCATACCTGCTGAGCCCACCACTGAATGTACCCACCCAGATATCGCCGGCATGGTCTTTTAAGATAGACAGTGCCAGATCGTTAGGTAGCCTGCTCTTTACCTTATTCAGCAAAGTAAAGGTTTTATCCGCAGGATTATAGACCGAAATTCCGGATCCGTAAGTACCGATCCACATTTTACCGCCAGTGTCTTCTTCAATAAACCTGATAAAATTGTTTCCCGGATAATCAACTTCATTGGGGCTTTTCGGGTTTCTACAGTATTTGATGACTGCTTTATTGTCTGGCATGAGTACATTGACCCCACCGCCATTTGTTCCTATCCAGATTTTCCCGTTACGGTCTTCCTTGATGCAAAAGATATCGTTAGAATTTAGTGCTTCAGCAGTGCTTCCCTGTTTGTATTGCTGCAAATCACTGGTCAATAGATCCATGACCACCAGACCATTTGCATATGTCCCCAGGTACAGTTTCTTTTTCCTGGTGATCTCCATGGCCATAATAGAGATATTACCCAGGGTACTTCCATCAGACAATTTGGAATTAAAGCGCTGCACCAATTCTGTTTTTGTGTCAAACAAATTAAGCCCGCCACCGTCAGTGCCTACAAAAATTCCATTCTTATATTCAGCAAAGGAAGTCACCACAGCACCATTCAGCCCATTCTGATCAAGTACATTACCCTGCTTTAAATGGAAGAGGTTGAGGTTTGTATCGTACTTACTGATTCCGCCATGTACCGGTCCCAGCCAGTAAATGCCTTCATTATCTATATAAATGCAGGAGATAGACTTGCCGGTGAGGCTATAAATATCCCTGGAAGCAGGTTTATATATTGATATTTTTCCTGTTTTAAGGTCAATAATATTTAATCCATCTTCTGTGCCTACCCATAGCCGGTTGTCTTTATCCACAGCCAGGCTTTTAATGTCGTTATTACTGATAGATAATGAGTCTCCAGGCTGGTGTTTGTATGATTTGAAACCTTTTCCATCCGGGAGCAGCATGTTCAGTCCTTTTTTTGTACCAAACCATATATTGCCCGACTGGTCTTCTGTAATAGCATACACCACATTGTCAGTCAGTCCGGGCAAAGCCTTACTGTCTTTGGTAATGCAGCTAAAAGAATTACTCTCTCTTTTATATAGGAAAATTCCGTTATTTGAACCGATCCACATTCTTTTCCTGCTGTCCTCATATACATGATTAAAAACCTCTGCCGGAAAAGATCCTTTCCGGTTAGCTGTTCCCAGGTGGTTTGTGATTTTTTTTGTCACTGGGTCGAGTTCATCTACCCCATTGAGTGTGGCTACCCATACTTTTCCTTTGTAATCACTGCATATAGAACGGATAATTCCGCTGCTTAATCCTTTTAATTCATTGACAGGAAAATGTACAAAAGAATTATTTTTACGGTCAAACAGGCTTAGAGACCCGCCTGAACTGCCAATCCAGAGATTCCCTGCACGGTCTTCATGCAAACTCCTTATATCATTTGCCTGAAGTCCGGCCGGATCATCTGATCTGTGCCTGTATACCGTAAAATTACTGCCGTCAAATCTGTTTAACCCATCCTCTGTAGCAAACCACATTAAGCCGTAGCGGTCTTTAAGAATGGCATTAACAGTATTGGAAGACAACCCGTCCCTGGTCTGCAAAGAAGTAAAATTAATTTTTTGCGGCTGCGCCTGCGCCAGTACAGGAAATACTGCAAGGTACAGTGCACAGCAAAAAAAGATTTTCAGCGCAGTACTTTTAAACATGGTGTTTAGGTCAATATTTGGTTATTGTTTCGAATTTAAATAAAAAATTAAGAGTTTAATGCCTATTTTTTTATTTGCATCTTGTTTTTTTCACTGCTGCGTCAATCGGGGTTATCCTCAACCTGCAATCTGAAAACGTCAGCAGAGATCATCTTCATCATTCAATACTAGTAAATTTATAGATACATAGGCGCCATAAGGGAGTATACAGAACATTTGTGATATAAATTTAGTCATAAGAACACTAGTTGCAAGCCCATTGTGGCGAATTTGCAGACGTTTAACCAAATTATATGACCTGTACGAAATACATAAAGATCTGCCTTACGCTTTTTTTATTTGGAGCGGCATCCCTGGCCAGGGCACAGCAATATCCATTTGAAGATTATAAACTCCCGTTTGAGGAACGTGTAGACGACCTGGTTTCCAGGCTTACGCTGGAAGAGAAAGTTTTCCAGATGCTTAATTCAGCACCTGCGATTCCAAGATTGAAGATTCCTGCGTACGACTGGTGGAATGAAACACTGCATGGCGTTGCACGTACCCCGTTTAAAGTAACTGTTTATCCGCAGGCCATTGCGATGGCCGCTACTTTCGATCCCGCATCGTTATACAAGATGGCCGATTATGCTGCTCTTGAAGGACGCGCGATTTATAATAAGGCAGTGGAGACCGGACGCACCAGCGAGCGGTACCTGGGTCTTACCTACTGGACGCCAAATATCAATATTTTCCGGGATCCCCGCTGGGGAAGAGGTCAGGAAACCTATGGTGAAGATCCCTACCTGACGGCAACCTTAGGGGATGCCTTTGTAAAGGGATTACAGGGTGACGATCCCAAGTACCTGAAAGCTGCGGCCTGTGCCAAGCACTATGCGGTGCACAGTGGCCCTGAGCCGCTTAGACATGTTTTTAATGCGGATGTCAGTGCATTTGACCTGTGGGATACTTACCTGCCCGCATTTGAGAAACTGGTCACAGAATCAAAAGTTGCCGGTGTGATGTGTGCCTACAATGCTTTTCAGGGCCAGCCCTGCTGTGGCAGCGACCTGCTGATGACCGATATCCTTCGTAATAAATGGAAGTTTAAGGGTTATGTTACCGCAGATTGCTGGGCAATAGATGATTTTTTCAAGAATCATAAAACACATAAAGATGCGGCTTCTGCTGCTGCTGATGCAGTATTTCACGGAACAGACTTAGACTGCGGGACTGATGCCTATAAAGCGCTGATTATCGCAGTAAAAGAAGGTATCATTGCTGAAAAAGATATTGATGTTTCGGTAAAAAGACTATTCATGATACGTTTCAGGCTGGGTATGTTTGACCCGGTTGCTATGGTGAAATATGCCAATACGCCCAGTTCGGTGCTGGAAAGCAGCGATCACCAGGCCCACGCTTTAAAAATGGCCAGAGAGTCGATGGTACTGCTGCGCAATGAAAACCAGGTGCTGCCGTTAAGCAAAACATTGAAAAAGATCGTAGTCCTTGGTCCAAATGCAGATAATGCGATTGCAGTGCTGGGCAATTATAATGGTACCCCTTCTAAAATTACGACTGTGCTGACAGGGATTAGAGAAAAAGTGGGTAAAAATACAGAGGTTGTGTATGAGAAAGCGGTATCCTTCACCAATGATACACTGCTCAGTTACCTTGATTTGGACCAGCAGTTCAGCTTCGGCCAGCAGCAGGGTTTTAAATCAGAATATTTCAATGGACCTGATCTGCAGGGCACGCCTGTGCTGAGCCAGATGGAAGCATCACTAAATCACAACTGGCAGGAAGGCCAGCAGATCGGTGGGGGCATCATGGCCAATAACTTCTCGGCACGATACAGTACCGGGTTTACCGCAGCGGAAACTGGAGATATCACTTTCGAAGTAGAAGGCGATGATGGCTACCGGCTGTTTGTGAATGGCAAAAAGGTGCTTGATGCCTGGAGCAGGAACCGCTGGGGGGCACAGATTTACAAATTACAGACGACAAAAGACACGACCTATGATATCGTCCTTGAATACTGGCAGGGAGAAGGCACAGCGAAGATCCGCTTTTCTGCGGGCGCATTTAAACGTACAGATTTCGCAGAACTGACGAAACGCCATGGCGATGCAGATGCTTTTGTGTTTGTGGGTGGGATTTCACCACAACTGGAGGGCGAAGAAATGAAGGTAGACCTGCCTGGTTTTAGCGGTGGCGACCGGACTTCTATCATGCTGCCTGAAGCACAGACTGCATTGATGAAGGCGCTGGAATCAACAGGTAAACCAGTTGTTTTTGTGATGATGACGGGAAGTGCAATCGCTATCCCATGGGAAGCTGAACATATCCCGGCAATTTTAAATGCCTGGTATGGCGGACAATCAGCAGGTGTGGCGGTGGCCGACCTTCTTTTCGGCGATTATAGCCCTTCAGGACGTTTACCGGTAACCTTTTATAAAGGTGATGCTGACCTGCCGGATTTTAAAGATTATAGCATGGAAAACCGTACCTATAGATATTTCAAAGGTAAACCTCTTTTTGGGTTTGGGTATGGTCTTAGTTATACCAGCTTCCTGTACCAGGGGCTGACTGCGCCTGCGAAAATCCAGTCCGGTAAAGGAACATCATTATCGGTAACAGTTACCAATACCGGCAAAATGCTGAGTGATGAGGTTGTGCAGCTATATGTGGAGCACAATGATCCTGCGGTTAAAACTGCAAGGAAAGCGCTGAAGGGTTTCCAACGGATCACTCTTGCACCGGGCCAGAGTAAGACGGTCAGTTTCAAGCTCCTGCCTGCTGATCTTTCCTTTGTAGACGTCAATGGCAGCAGACAGCCGCTGAAAGGAAAAATACGCCTTTCTGTTGGCGGCAGACAGCCCGATGAAGCGCTAAGAACCAGCGGAAATAGTTTAAGCAAAACGATCACAGTAGACAAAAACATATGAAAAAGACAACAATTCTGATCCTGATGATCATTGCTTGTACAACGCTTTTAAAGGCAGAAGACGGGCATCAGCTATGGCTTAGAAATCATGCAAAAATAGCTGTCAGAGTCAGCTCGTCCCACAACTCGGCCGTACTGAACATCGCTAAAAATGAGATCATAAATAACTGGCTGGGCCGTAAGGATGCGGAACTTAAGCTGAATATTACGCGTGATGCTTCGATCACCGGTGACGGCTACCGGCTGGAACGTTCAGCTATCAGTGCCAGAACAGATCTCGGTCTTCTGTATGGTACATATGAATTGCTAAGGCGCCAGTATCTTGGTAAAGCCTATGAAAAATTCAGTTCCAACCCTTCTTATTCCCGCAGGATCCTAAACCACTGGGACAACCTGACAGGAACAATTGAACGGGGTTATGCCGGACAGTCTATCTTCTGGCGTGCCGGAGAGGCTGCCCTGACTGTTACCCCTGGGGATGTTGAGCTCTGGACAGCATATGCCAGGGCGAATGCCTCTATAGGCATTAATGGTACCGTACTTAACAATGTGAATGCTTCGGCAAAAATCCTGACCTTGCCCTATCTGGAAAGGGTGAAGAGAATCGCAGATATTATGCGTCCCTATGGATTGAAGGTGTACTTATCTGTAAATTTCTCTTCCCCGGTTAGTATTGGCAAGCTGAAAACTGCCGATCCTCTTGATCCTGCCGTAAGAAAATGGTGGGCAGCCAAAGCGAAAGAGGTTTATGCACTGGTACCCGACTTTGGCGGGTTTTTGGTAAAAGCCAACTCTGAAGGTCAGCCCGGTCCGCAGGATTTTGGCAGGACACATGTGGATGGTGCAAATATGCTGGCAGATGCGGTGGCTGGCTATGGCGGTATTGTGATGTGGAGGGCCTTTGTTTATCAGCCGAGTGAACAGGACCGTACCAAACAGGCTTATTCAGAATTTGTACCTTTTGATGGTAAATTCCGTAAAAATGTGATCCTGCAGGTGAAAAACGGCCCTCTTGATTTTCAGCCAAGGGAGCCTTTTAGCGCGCTTTTTGGAGCGATGAAGCAAACACCGGTAATGGCGGAATTTCAGGTCACACAGGAATACCTGGGCCAGTCGAAACAGCTGGTGTTCCTTTCTACCCTTTGGGAAGAATGTCTGAACAGCGATACCTATCAAAATGGCAAGGGCAGCACCGTAGCAGCATGTACTGATGGTACTATGTATCAAAATACGCTGACTGCTATTGCAGGGGTAGCGAATATAGGACTGGACAAAAACTGGAGCGGACATATCTTTGCACAGGCTAACTGGTATGCTTTTGGTAAACTGGCCTGGAATAATAAACTGGAAAGTAAGGGGATTGCCGATGAATGGATCCGTCTGACCTTTCTGGATGCCAGCGAGCAGTCTAAAGACAATAATTTTGTGAAGCCGGTACAAGAAATGATGATGCAAAGCCGGGAGGCAGCAGTGAATTACATGATGCCTATGGGCTTACACCATATTTTTGCTGAAGGACATCATTATGGCCCTGCACCATGGTTCTCCAATCCGAAGGTAAGAGTTGACTGGACTTCGGTATATTACCATAAGGCGGATAGCCTGGGTATCGGATTTGACCGAAGCCGTACAGGTAGCAATGCCGTTGCACAATATAATGAACCCCTGGGTTCTAAATTCAATAATCTTGCTACTTGTCCGGAGATATACCTGTTATGGTTCCACCATGTTCCATGGACATACCGCCTGAAAAATGGCCGTGAGCTGTGGCCTGAGCTGTGCTATCGTTATGATTCTGGCGTGAAGCAGGTGCGCGGTTTTCAGCTTACCTGGGATAAAATGGAGGGATTGATCGATCAGGAGCGCTTCAGCGCAGTGCAATCTAAATTGCGCACACAAAGCCGGGATGCACAGATCTGGAAGGATGCCTGCCTGCTCTATTTTCAGCAGTTCAGCAAAAAGGAAATCCCTTATGATATGGAGCGCCCCTTACATGATCTGGACGATCTCAAAGCTTCGGACAAAAGCAAAACTTATGTATCGCCACACCTATAAAAATAAAATCTTAAAACGTATCCATAGATGAAGAAATTACTGTACCTCCTTTTATTCTGTACAAATAGCATTGCCTTTGCGCAGATAAAATTTACAAATCCCATTCTCTCGGGTTTCTATCCCGATCCCAGCATTACTAAAGTCGGTAAAGACTATTATCTGGTCAACTCTACTTTTGCCTACTTTCCTGGCATCCCTATTTTTCATAGCCAGGACCTGAAAAACTGGAAACAGATCGGCAATGTGATCGACAGGGACTCACAGATGAATTTTATGGGTCATGGTACTTCGAGGGGCCTTTTTGCGCCATCTATCAATTATCATAAAGGAACGTATTATATGACCTGTACACTGATCGACCGCCAGGGTAATTTTATAATGACAGCAAAAAATCCTGCCGGTCCATGGAGTGATCCGATCTGGCTGCCGGAAATAAAAGGTATCGACCCTTCCCTGTTCTTTGATCAAGACAAAGCTTATGTGGTTTATAATAGTGATCCCCCGGAAAATAAATCATTATATCCGGGACACCGGACCATCCGTACTTTTGAGATCAATCCTGCGAACCTTAAAGTTACCGGGGAAGAAATGATCCTGGTCAATGGCGGTGTAGATATCTCAAAGAAACCGGTCTGGATTGAAGGACCGCATATCTTTAAACGCGGCGACTGGTATTATCTGTGTGCAGCTGAAGGCGGTACCAGTGTAAACCACTCACAGGTCATCCTCCGCAGTGAGAAAGCTACCGGGCCCTACGTTCCCTATGAAAAAAATCCGATCCTGACACAAAGGGACCTTGATCCTAAACGTCCTTTCCCAATCACCTCTACCGGTCATGCCGAACTGGTTGAAGGACCGGACGGACAGACTTATGCCATATTCCTGGCCGTACGTCCCTATGCTGATAACTTTTACAATACTGGCAGGGAAAGCTTTATTGCACCTGTAAAATGGACGGATGGATGGCCGGTGATCAATCCCGATTCAAAAGAAGTACAGTATGCGTATACAGCGAACTTTAAGGAGGTGAAAACACCAAATATCAAACCGCAAAGCGGAAACTTTGCCTACAAAACAGAATTTAAGAATACGCTGGATCCTTCCCTCTTATTCCTGAGAAAAAATGACAGTTCATCGTATACACTTGATCCTGCTAAAGGTCTCACGATGAACCTGAAACCTGAAACTTGTATGGAAAAAGGCAATCCTTCTTTTCTGGGAAAACGCCAGCAGCATATGAACTGTTCCGCAGTTACACAGATGAACTTTATCCCGAAGTCGGATAATGAAAAGGCTGGGTTTATGATCTTCCAGGGCGAATATAATTTCTATTTCATGTGTAAGTCGCTCGATAAAGGAAAAAATGTCATACAGTTATATAAAGGGAATAAGGCAACTTCGTCAATGGAACTGATCAAACAGGAAGTCCTTCAAAATCCAAAAGGAAAACTTGAATTGGAAATCGATGCTAAAGCAGCTTTATATGATTTTAAATTCAAAGAAGAGGGTAAAGCATGGAAAGTGCTGGAAGAGAATGTTGACGGGAAATACTTGAGCACACAGGCTGCTGGCGGATTTATCGGATCACTGTTTGCGTTATATGCTACCTCTTCAGGCAAACCGGGCAGCAATACTGCGAGTTACCAGTGGATAGATTATAATGGTGATGATTCTAAATATAAACCTACCCTTTAGTCAATATTATTAGCGATGATCAAGTCAAAAATAACCTTAAAAACAGCTGCATTGCTGATTGCTGCTGGAATGATTTCACTTGCCCTGGGGAAGCAGGAATCACAGCCCAGGGGACTAAAAGATTATTATCAGCAATATTTCCCTATAGGGGTGGCTGTTACGCCCAGAGATCTGGCAGGAAGTCCTAAGGATCTGATCCTTCAGCAATTCAATAGTATCACTGCAGAAAATGCAATGAAAATGGGACCCATTCATCCTATGGAGAAGGAGTATAACTGGACAGCTGCAGATTCTCTTGCTTCGTTTGCAAAGCTGAATAAAATAAGGCTGAGAGGCCATTGCCTGGTCTGGCACACTCAGACACCAAAGTGGTTATTTAAAGATGATCAGGGCCAGCAGGTTTCTAAAGATGTTTTGCTAAAAAGGTTAAAGGAGCATATTCAAACTGTGGTAACCCGTTATCACAATGAAGTTTACGCATGGGATGTGGTCAATGAAGTGATTGCTGATGATTCGGCATATTTCAGGCCCTCTCCGTTGTATCAGATTTCAGGTGAGGATTTTGTGGAAATGTCCTTTCGCTACGCTCATGAGGCTGATCCAAAGGCTGTCTTGTTTTATAATGATTATAACACGGAACAACCAAAAAAGCGGGAAAAAATTTATAAAATGTTAAAAGGCCTGCTGGCTAAAGGTGTACCTATCCATGGGATAGGTTTACAAGGACACTGGTCGATAAATAATCCCAGTCGTTCGGAACTGGAAAAGTCGATTTCGCTTTTTTCATCTTTGGGGCTCAAGATACAGGTCACGGAACTTGATGTATCGGTTTATTCCGGGAACCAGGGCGGACAAATCATTCGGAGTAAACAGGAAAGCAAAACTGCAGAATTTACACCTGATGCAGAAGAAAAACAATTACAGCAATACAAGATGATTTTCGAAGTCCTGAGAAAACATAAAAACCAGATCACCGGAGTTACTTTCTGGAACTTGTCAGATAGGTATAGCTGGCTGGATTTCCGCGGGCCAAAGAATTATCCGCTATTATTTGATAAAGAATATAAACCTAAGAAAGCCTATTATGAAGTAATCAAATTTTAGCAGGAAAACAGGTGTTAATGGTAGTTATCTGGTTAAATCATCTAATGAATAGGTTTGCTTTCAGGTTTTACAGTTGAAACTGCAGTAATATTTCTCTGTAAAATGGTATTTCCCGATCAGAATAGTTTTAATTGAGCGAGAGATAATACTTGAAAAAACCGTTTAAAGAACGATGATAATAATTTGTCATCGTTCTTTAACGGCTAACTTACTTCCATTTGGCTTTGAAAATGTTCAATATATTTTCCGATGTGCAATCCATCACAGACAGCATGATGTACATGAACCGAAAGTGGTAAAAATACCTGGCCATTTCGGAAGTCTAATTTGCCAAATACAATTTTAGGGGTACAGTCTTTTGCAGATAACATTTGTGCATGTTGTAATCCGTTAAATTTTATAAGAGGTAGTACAGAATAGTGTATTACTCCTTTTACTTCTAATTTAGGTGCTAATCCAGAAGCATGTTTCTCTGATTCTATGGCTATCCGGCTTGCTTGCATAAATTGACTAAAATTTGGCTGATTATCGAAATAGGCAAATCCAAACGTTTCATCACTCCTTAAAATAGTTACAGAACCTGATACTTCTTTATATTCAAACAGTTCTTCCTCTTCAATCCGATATCTAAATTCTTTGATATAGTTAGCTGCTAAATGAGCCTTATAAAGATAAAACATAAAAAAAGATACCTGATATGTTTTACAATAGTGATAGGCGCTGGTACAGTTTATTTCCGTGCTGATTCCTACAAATGGCTGATCGAATTTATGAAAGAAATTATAGTGGTCTCTCCTTTTCCAAATTTTTAGATCTATTTTAGATTTGTTATCTTTATTTAAAATTTCCATAGGTCAAAATTGGAACTTTACATCCAATTGAAATAGACAAGAACGGATTTAGAATTGACATAAACGGATAATGTATCATCTTGACGGAAGTGATTTCACAGATTTAATAAAAAGGGAGTTTACCGAAAAGTTTCTTATTAAAGAAGCAGCGGTTAGCCTTGAAAATAAACTAGACTTTCGGACCAGGACATTCAGGGATGAACATTTTGATATTTTACATTTCAAATCAAACATCTATACTCCCATTCAAATAAATAATTTGCAGGATACCACGCATGTGAGCTTACATTTTCAGTTCGCAGGTCATTCTGCTGCCCATATCGCAGGTTTTAAAAGTGCACCGGGTAGCGGAAACTTTAATTTAGTTAATTATGTTGATCCTATCAGTACATTTGTATATCCCGAAAAGGGTGAATATGAATACCTGTGTGTTGCCTTTGAGCCGTCTTACTTTGATGAACTTGTCGCAGAATGTGAGGAATTTACTGATACTTCCCTGATCTCAACAAAAAGAACACAATTACCTCATTCATCTAATAGAACAAGATTTACAGATTACTGGCAAATGAATACCCTCAAGCTCATTCAGGAGTCCCCTATAGCTGATACGCTGAAAATCCCTTACATTAGATCAAAAGTTAAAGAGCTATCTCTTTTATCATTTGCTAGATTTTCTACTGATTCAAAACATAAAGGTGTAAATAGTACAGACATCGCTAATATTATCAATGTTAAAGCTTTTTTAGATGTAAATTATCTGTCTAAGCTTACTTTAGAGGGGATAAGCAGGAGGTTCATGCTTAATCAGTTTAAACTGAAAAGTGGTTTTAAAAGTGAATTTGGAATTACTGTGTTTGGCTATATCCATCAGCTCCGATTGGAACATGCTTACAAAATGCTGCGGGATGGCGGATATTCAGTGCAAGAAATGGCATTTATTGTTGGCTATGAGTCTGATAGCGCGTTTATAAGGGCATTTAAATTATATTTTAATTGTTTACCAGGAAAAATCAAATAGCGGATGTGTTTCTTAGGAAGACATCTGATGTGTTTGGTATTTAAGTGATCTGCGAGATATAGAACTCGAACTATTTTATAGATGACCATGTAATGCGGCAGGGTTGGAGTGTGAGTCATTTAATACACTTTATACTGGTTTAGCTGGGCTTTAGTGATTAAATACTGAAAGTCGGTATCTTAAAGATGCTTACTTTTTTATTTCTATCCTCCTTGAGCGGATAGCATCCTTATTTACTCAACCTTAATCAGATTATGGTAAACTCTTGGCCACTCCTTTTGAGGTAATCAGCTTTAATGTTCTTAGCCTAGTAAGCATTCTGCATACAGTAGCTCCCTCGATCCCCCAAGTTTTTTTGCAATCACTGTGCTTGTAATCCCCGCATAAACATCTATAATATGTTTTTCATCATTCAAAAAGTTATAGCATCCGATTCGACTACTTACCGTCTTTTCCCTGATCGTTAGATTATCTAATGCTTGGTGCACTTGCTGAAATCGCATATCGCGTTGTGACTTCCCGCCAATTAAAGTCTGTTCAAAAAAAATCAGTTTACTTAAATGACTATTACCTTGATAAAAGAATTTGATTTATAAATACTATCACGTATATTGTTCGAGTCATATTATGTAAATTATTTCGATCAATAATTAATCAAATAAATATAGCTTGTTTTCAAACACAGCCCATGTTATGGTTAATATTGATTTAAGATTGAACTATATGGGCATATATAATTATATGTACGACAAAAGTATAAACGAAAGTAAATCAAAGAATAGAATATGAATAAACTTTGTGAGATGGTTCTATTCGAAAGTTAATTTTTATGTTTCTATTGTTTAGTAATAATCATTCATAGATATAATTCAATCGGCATTATGGATTTCCACCGTACGTTAAAAGTTTCAGTATGCGATATTCCATATATAAATGATTCTTCATAATGCAGATCGGTAAATTTTTTAATAACCTAATGTAAAATATAGATCGGATCAACAAAATCCAGAATTAATTAAAATTTATAACGCTCATAATATGATCAAGAACATAACTAAAACCCTTTTCTTAATAACTATCACTTTAATTGCCGCATTTACTTCTTGTAAAAAAGATAATAACATAACTTCTCCAGATGAAAATCTAACACATTCTGCAACATTAGCCACGACACCAGGAGGGGGCAATCCCAACAGTTCAGGCTCGCCAGTAACGAAAGACGCCAACGGAAATTACTGGGCCGCAGGGATAAATGTTGGACAAATGTTCACTCATCCCACATCTATCCAAAGTTGGCAAAATGGAATATCGTGGTCACCTGGCATTGGTGGGGCTTTAGGAAATAGTTTACTTTCATATACAGTAAACGGACCATACTATCTGGCAATTTTTAGTTCATCAGTCGGTGGTGTAACTACAAATACACAAAGTGCAATACATGCATATAGTGTAGCTCTCAATAATTATCTCACCGGCAAAGCTAATGGTGAAACTATTGGTTTACCGAACTATGCAACATTTGCTAACCAATTTGGAGCTAGCGGCGATGGAACGTCCTTCGCTGCCGGCCAATTTATATTAGATCGATCTTCACCTACCTTAGTAAGTACTGTTGGTATGGACTTTGTTCCAAATTCCGCTCCAACTGCTTTACTTACTTTCAGTTTTGATAATGCCGGAGTTACATATACCGTTACAGGGAATAGTTGGACAGGCATAGTAAGTAGTGTAACTGCATCTAATAACGTAATTTATAATTGGAGTGGCTGGTGGGATGCATACGGACCTGTAAAATGTTATCTCAAAATTTATACTTCTGAATCTGATTTTTTTGAATATTCTGGTGATTATTTAAATTAAGAATCAAGGATGATTGCTGAAAGAGATTGTATTTCCAAGTTTAAATAATAGCTATTTCTCTACATTATAATCTGGTATAATATCAATATCTTACTATAAAGCCTTGTAAATCGACATCTCGAAGATCGTTCCATTATCCACGTCAATCAGGACTTATTAAATGATCCATATTAAAATAGTAAAAAAGCTAGCCTTAAATAACCTATTATTTAAGGCTAGCTTTTTTACTATTGCATGCTCATCTTTTACAAACTCCATCGTTGTATGAATAGCCTTAAAAAAGTTGCTTTTTGCTTACTCAAATACCACATGACTGTCTGGTTACCTGCGCAAAACCTTTTTACCCTCACGGCTGATGGTAATACAAGTTTCGGCGCTAGCTGATAATTACCCAGGAACTGTCCAGATCTTTAACTGAAACGTTAGCGAGTTTTACACTTCTGGTTTTGCCTAAGCCCTTAAAATCATATCTGTGAAAATGCTGTTGATTAGTTACCGCATAATCTTCCACCAATTTGACAATGCTTTATAAAAAAGCCTCTAACTTCCTAATATTGTATTAGCTTGTTAGAGGCTCTGTGGTCCCGACGAGAATCGAACTCATATCTAAAGTTTAGGAAACTTCTATTCTATCCGTTGAACTACGGGACCAATGTACTACCTGATTACGCTTCCATTCACATGATTTTGTAAGGGCGCCACAAAAGTAAGTTTTCCATCTGAATTTTCAGACATTAAAATCATTCCCTGGGATAAAATTCCTTTTATTTCTCTAGGAGCCAGATTTGCAAGTAAACTAACCTGCTGTCCAATCACCTCTTCTGGTGTAAAATACTCTGCAATTCCAGAAACAACGGTTCTTTGATCCAAACCAGTATCTACTGTAAGTTTTAGCAGTTTTTTAGTTTTCTCTACCTTTTCCGCAGCAATAATAGTTGCTACGCGGATATCCATTGCACTAAACTGGTCAAAATCTATATTTTCTTTAGCAGGAGCAACAACCGCATTGGCCAGTGTATTATCTGCTTTACTTTGATTTAGCTTATTAATTTGTGCTTCAACCTCAGCATCTTCAATCTTATCAAATAATAAATGAGATTCGTTTAATTGATGGCCTGCCTTTAATAGGTCCATTTTACCGGCATCTTCCCAAAGATTAGTTTCATGATTTAGCATTTTCATCAATGCATTTGCTGTAAATGGTAAGAAAGGCTCTATCAGAATTTCTAAAGTAGCCACGATCTGCAAACTGATATTTAAGATCGTCCGTACCCTGTCTTCATCCGTTTTGATCACTTTCCAAGGCTCAGTTTCTGCCAGGTATTTATTCCCTAAACGTGCTACATTCATCACCTCAGTTAAGGCCTCTCTAAACCGGTAAGTCTCAATAGAAGCACTAATTTTAGACGGGTATAATGCCAGCTCATCTATAACAATCTGATCTTGCTCAGTAACCCCTGTTAGCGCTGGTACAATGCCTCCAAAATACTTGTGGGTAAGCACAACTACTCTATTGATAAAATTGCCCAAAACAGCTACCAGTTCATTATTATTTCTAGCCTGAAAATCTTTCCAGGTAAAATCGTTGTCTTTAGTTTCTGGAGCCGTTGCCGTTAATACATAACGTAAAACATCTTGCTTATCTTTAAATTCAACCAGGTACTCATTTAACCAAACAGCCCAGTTTTTAGACGTAGAGATCTTCTGTCCTTCTAGATTTAAGAACTCATTTGCAGGCACGTTATCAGCCAGGATATAATCACCATGTGCCATTAACATTGCAGGGAAAATGATACAGTGGAAAACGATATTATCTTTTCCAATGAAGTGAACCAATTTAGAAGTATCATCTTTCCAGTAATCTTCCCAGTTTCCTGCTGCTACACCTTTTTCATCCAGGTAATATTCAGCAGTTTTAGGATTAGGATTTTGCTGCCCGGCATACTTAAACAATTCTTTAGTTGCAGAAATATAACCAATAGGTGCATCAAACCAGACATAGAGTACTTTGCCTTCTGCATCTTTTACCGGAACTTTTACGCCCCAATCTAAGTCTCTGGTCATTGCTCTTGGCTGTAGCCCTGCATTTAACCAGCTTTGACACTGTCCGGAAACATTTGGTTTCCACTCTTTGTGGCTGTCAATGTATGTTCTTAACTGATCTTCGTATTTATCTAATGGAAGGAACCAATTTTTAGTCTCTCTTCTTACCGGAGGCTCTCCTGACAAGGTCGACTTTGGATTTATAAGGTCAGTTGCATTTAAGGTACTGCCACAGTTTTCACACTGATCGCCGTATGCATGTTCAAAACCGCATTTAGGACAGGTTCCTGTAATGTATCTATCTGCTAAAAATGATTGTGCTTTTTCATCGTAGTATTGTTCGGTTACTTCTTCTGTAAAGACTCCTTTGATATAAAGGGCTTTAAAAAAATCAGATGCCGTTTCATGATGGGTTTCAGATGAAGTACGGTGATAGATATCAAATGATACACCAAATTCTTTAAAAGAATCACCAATGATCTTATGGTATTTATCTACAACTACTTGCGGAGTAACACCTTCTCTTTTGGCTTTTAGCGTAATCGGAACGCCGTTTTCATCAGATCCGCAAATAAATTTAACATCTTTTTTGTTAGATCGCAGAAAACGCACATAAGTATCTGCCGGTAAATAAACACCCGCTAAATGCCCAATGTGTACCGGACCATTCGTATAAGGCAATGCCGCCGTTACAGTATATCTCTTTATCTTACTATTATCCAAAACTATTTTTATTATTTTGTCCAAATATAAGTGTTTTTACCTATGATTAAACAGCCGCCCTACCTAAAAAAAGGAGACAAAATTGCTATTGTTTGTCCTGCTAAGAAATTAAAGAAATCTATTGCTCCTGCGATTGCGTTATTAGAAGAGTGGGGATTGCAAGTTATATTGGGCAATAGCGTGGAGGCTGAGCACTATCAGTTTGCAGGGAATGATAGCTTAAGGGCAGCAGATTTACAGCTTTGTCTGGATGATCCTGATATTAAAGCTATAATTGCCGGACGGGGTGGGTATGGTACCATTCGTGTTATTGACCAACTGGATTTCACTCTTTTTAATCAAAGTCCTAAATGGATAGTTGGCTTTAGTGACATTACAGTTTTACTTTCCCATACTTTTGCAGCATTACATACGCAGAGCATCCATGGCCAAATGCCCGGAACCTTTGAAACTGCAAGTTTAACCTCTTTGGAGACACTTAGAAAAGCATTATTTGGAGAAGAACAATCTTTTGAAGTGATTAGTAGTTTCCCAAATCGCAGTGGCGAGACAGAAGGGATTTTAATAGGAGGAAATCTGTCGATTCTGATCGCTATGGAAGGTTCAGCTTCTGAAATGGATTATACCGATAAGATCTTGTTTTTGGAAGATGTGGGGGAATATGAATATTCGATAGATAGAATGATGCGTCAATTGAAACGTAGTGGTAAACTTGCCAAATTAAAGGGATTGATTATTGGTGCCTTTAATGAAATTAAAAAAGAGGACATTCCTTTTGGACAAACTGTGGAAGAAGTTATTTGGGAAGTGGTGAAGGAGTATAATTATCCGGTTTGCTTTAATTTCCCGGTAGGTCATATTGACGATAACCAGGCATTAGTACTGGGAAAAACAATAAGGATCGACTCACAAACACACCAGGCATTATTATGCTATAAATAATTTTATTAATACAATAAACCCAGCTCTATTAGTCTCAAATTATATCTTTAGACAATCCTTGAAAGATAAATTAAAAGAACATCACGTTACCATCAGAGCAAGTGTTGCAATGTAAAATAAGCAGCTGAAAATTAAAAAGGGCCCGGAAATTCCGGACCCTTTTTAATTTTTGACATCTTATAATACTGTAAATCAATTATCTCGATCCTGTGTAAGTGTATGTTTCTTCAAATGAACGCACACCTGCGGTCCATTTTACATAAAGTACTTTTGTTGCAGGATTAAAATTACTTGAAGGATCAGTAATTGGAGTTCCAATACCTCCTGAATTAGTAACCGTAGCTTTATTAGTAACAGGATCAACGCTGTAAGTAACGATGTTTGAATAACCATTAAGCAAGTTACCTTGAACAGTATTAGGTCCAGTTGTAGACAACGGCACATCATTATCGTTCCTATTTGGACGAAGAGCTGTTGTAGATGATGTCTTATAATTATACAACCCATCAATTCTATTCTTAGCACCAATCTTAACAATGATGTTTGAAAAGTTACCACTCACTGGCACAGAACTACCCGTTACGGTAACAATTTTAAATGACAATGCTGTATTTAGTGCAAAATCAAATAGATCGGGTTTTAAACCAACCGTCATAGTCGCTGTTCTTTGACCAGATGGGATAACCAGGTTTAAATTACCTAAGCTATATAAATCTGCTGCAAGTGGCTCAAATAAATCCCCTTGCACATCTTCTTCAGCCTCCTCAGGATCCTGTCCTAAAACTATGGCAGCGGCTCTAGCATCTGCAACAACTTTAGCATTGTATTTAGTGATAATCGTTGGATCCATTGCTATGGTTACGCTAATATCATTAGGTGCAGTATTTACACCTGCATAATTAACAACAACATTTAGCGCTCCAGTAGGCAAAATATCAAAAGATTGCACATAAACAGGGTAAATACTTGTTGGAGCAGAAGTAATTGGACCTATGTTCTGGAATTCTATCAGATTAGGAATTGCACCATCAGCATCGGGCTGAGTTAGGGACTTGTCTTTTAAACAAGAACTAAATCCTACTACAATTAGTCCTAGTAAGAATATATTTATAATTTTTTTCATGTCTCTTTATTTAAAATTAATACTACTTAGCCCAAAAGATTTTAGAAGTATATTTATTTACAGTTGGTACGTTACCAGAATTGTATTGGTTTTCAGTTACCGGGTATAAAATTCTTGCAGGCAATTTATCAGCCGCAGGAGACTCAGATACAATTGAAACAAAGGTCTGATCTCTGGCAGCACCAGAAATTTGGATCGTAGGATATCCTGTTCTTCTATACTCATTCCAAGCTTCATGTCCAAAAAGCATGTTAAATGCAATATATTTCTGCGTAATGATCGTTTCTAATTTTTGAGCATCAGTAGTTGCCAAATCATAGTTTACTAAGCGACTAGTTACATTAGCAGTTTGATAAGCAGTAGCATCTGCTGCTGGATCTTTACCTGCTGTAACTGTTCCTGCATTATTCGTATACAAATATTTGTATGAGTTGGTTATACCCAATAAATAATTAGCTTTTGCATTACCACCAGCTACTGTCCCATTTAAATTAGCTTCAGCTTGTAAAAAATAACTTTCAGAAGCTAGCATAATTGGCTGACCAGCATCAGGGCCTTTTAAAATACCAATTCTGTCATAGGTAGTTGCACTTGAACCTCTAAACCAAGAACTTGGAGATGCACCTCTTCCTGCATTAGAAAGCTGGTAACCCAATTGGTTTACTGGTGTAGTCGTGCCACTTTTGTAAACTACATTAGCCCGCGCTGGATCGGTAATTTTTTTACCATCATAAAAACTCATGATGTATGGAGTAGGTGCATATTGACTTGCAGAACCAACAACAGCATTTGAAGCTAAATAAGCCCATCTGTTCCAAGCTGGATTTTGCTTCCCATCTATTTTGGTATAACCTGGTTGTACAATTGCATCATCAGTGATAAAACCTACTGTTGCATCTAAAGTAGTATTGGTAAAAGTAACTTTACCTCTTCCTTTAAGGATTAGTTTTAATTTAATTGTATTTGCTAATTGTGACCATTTAGCAGCATTACCACCATATAATGGATCTGCTGCAACAAATGCCGGAGTAGCAGCTGTAACCGTTTTAAAACTTACAATAGCCTGATCGCACAGATCAGCTAAATTTTTATAAATATCCGTTCCTTTATCATATTTAGGCTGCAAATTCGCAAGTCCTAAATTGGCTTCTGTATATGGGACATCATTATAGGTATCTACTAATAATTCAAAATTATAAGCCTTTAAAACTTTGGCTGCAGCGTTGAATTCTACTAAGGTAGAAACGTTATTAGACTCGTCCAGAACATATTTAACATCCGTTAAGATATCATACGTACCAGACCATAAACCAGTAAATTCATTATTCTGGTAATTGTAAGAAATGATAGAACCCCATCCACTTACACCACCACCATTAGCAAAATAACCACTTACTTGTGCACCGTATGCATTGAACTGTGCTAAATTATTAGCCGTTGCTACAATCGCCTGAGGTAAAACCGTTCTAACGGTACCCGTAATAGGCGAATTTGGATTAGTGTTGATATCCAGCTGTTTTTTGCATGAAAAAGCAGAGGTAACTACTAATAATCCTAATATATATTTAAAACTTTTTTTCATAACTAAGATATTATAAGGTTAATGACACAGTAGCTCCGAAGAATCTAGATGGTGGCGACTGATTTAAACTGGTTAAACCAATGGCATTACCACTGCTCAAACCATTACCATCACTATATTCTGGATCGGTATATACGTTTGTATTAGGCAAGAAGATGAATAAGTTTCTTCCTTGAACACTAACTCTAGCTGCTTTAATCACTTTTGATTTTGCAAGCATTTTAGCTGGAAGATCATATCCTAAAGAGATTTCTCTGATTTTCCAGAAAGCACCAGAAGTAACATAGTTTTCTTCAATACCTGTTCTAGGCCCAGCAATAGTCCAGTAACCAGCACCACCATCTTTAACTGAGATGTTTGTGTTAGCCACATATTGTCCTGTTGCAGCGTTTAAATAAGAAGAGTTAGGAATGATAAAACGATCTCTGTTGTATTCAGCAGAATTGTAACCCGCACCACTAAAGTCGAAAGTACTACCTGCATTGTTATAGATCACGTTACCAGTACGGTATTCAGCAGAACCATAAATAGTAAATGATTTATATTTTACAGTTACGTTTAATCCTAAAGTCTGCGTAGGAAGTGCATTTCCTAATACACTCAGTCCGTCAGTTGCTGATGGATAACCAGTAATAGGGTCTACAATAATTCTTCCCTGATCATCACGTACATATGTTTTACCCATAATAACAGGGAAAGGCTGACCTTCAACTGCATAAGATCCAGCAGAAGAACCATAAGCTCCTAAAGTTAACTGAGAAAGACCACCACCGATGAAATCAACTTTGTTATCATAATGAGTAAATGTACTTCCTAAAGCAATTTCCCATTCGCTAGTTTGTAATGGAATCACATTTAACGAAGCTTCAATACCTTTAGAGCTTGTTTGACCAGTGTTTACTAAGAATGAAGAGAAACCAGTTGCGTTAGACACCCCTGTTGGAACAGTTTGGTTTTTCGTTTTAGTATTAAAATAAGTTAAAGCACCGGAGATTCTTGATTTGAATAAACTTAAATCAACACCCGCTTCATAACCCTGAGTGATCTCTGGTTTAAGATCTGGAGAAATTAAACGGTTTGAAAGCGTTAAACCACCAGCGCCACTGTACGGATAACCTGCACCTTGACCAAATGTTGGCACTAAGCTATATGGGTCAATATTTACCAAACCTACTTTAGACCAACCACCTCTTATTTTGAAATAATCAATTTGTTTAATGTCCTTTAAAGCTGCGATTGCATCAGTTGGAACAAAGGAAGCCTGAACACTTGGGTAGAAGAAAGAACGATTTTCTGGTGCTAAAATAGAAACCCAGTCATTACGTCCTGTCGCTGTTAAGAATAAGAAGTTCTTGTAAGCAATATCAAATTTACCAGCGATACCATAACTACGGCTTAATGTATTGCTTTCTGAAGCTGTAGGTGGGTTTGTACTGTTTCCTAAATTGAAGATACCAGGAACTACTAATCCATTAACTGAAGCTGTTAAGTTTTTATATTGTTCTTGTTTCAATTGACCCAATAAGGTAAAGTCAAATTTGAAATCTTTAACTTTCTTTTGAGCATGTACGATAAAATCAGATACGATGTTAGTCGTATAGTTTGCATTATCACTTACACTACCCAAAATATCCTGGTTTTTATATTCTGTTGTACCTACAACACTTTTTGTGTAGTCACTAAAAGTAAATACATCAGAAGATGTTTTAGAACTAGCATTTTGTGTAGTTAAACCAATACGGCCTGTGAAATCTAACCACTCTAATGGTTTGTATTTCAACTCAGCACTACCAATGAAATAATCATTTCTAGTTTTTTGTCTGTAGTTATCCGCCATGAAATACGGGTTATTATAATATGCATTATAATAACCGTTTGGATTAGCGAAAGGATTGTTTCTCCAATCTTTGTAATCTGTCAAATTCGCCTGACTTGGTGCATTTAACAAATAATTATAGATATTACCTGTTTGCGTGGTAATATCAAATCTGTTTTGTGCATAATAAGTAGAGTAGTTTAAGTCTAACTGATCAGACAATTTGCGTGTTCCGCCAGCTCTTACTGTTGTTCTGTTGTATTTATCACCTGGAGTAGTTCCTGATGCATCTAAGTATTGACCCGACACATACATTGTACTTTTTTCACCACCAGAATTCACAGAGAAATCTGTCATATTGGTTACCCCATTTTTCCAGAACTGATCTTTACCATCAGTATAAGAATAAGGAACAGACTGGATTGAACCATCTTGTAACGGACGGCCAATTGGTCTAACTACACCATCAAATTTTGGACCGTATTGCTGATTTTCAAAAGCAAGGTATTCCTGGATATCATTTGATGAACCAGAACCAAACTGATCTTGTAATTTAGGAAAGAAAGCAACGCGCTCTAATGTTGTAGTGTTAGTTATTTTAACATCCAAACCGCCATCTTTTTTACCTCTTTTAGTAGTAATGATCAATGCACCGTTAGAAGCAGCAGAACCGTATAAGGCTGCTGAGCTACTACCATTTAGCACTGTTAAATCCTCAATATCATCAGGATTCAAATTACTCAAAATAGAGTTTGGAACGATCACATTATCAACAACGATTAATGCCTGGTTGTTACCAGTTAAAGAGCGCATACCCCTTAAAACAACACGGAAGTTAGGGTTAACACCACTACCAACACCTTGAATGTTTAAACCTGCTACTTTACCAGTTAAACCTGCAACGATGTTGGATGGTTTACCTTGAGTTAACTGATCGTTTTTCAATGTTGTTTGTGCAGAACCTAATGATTTTTTAGACACTTGTAAACCTGCACCAGTAATTACAATTTCATTTAGTGATTGTGCATCAGGTGCTAAACTTACGATCATTACTGCACCCGATGTCAGTGGTTTTGACTGAGATGCATATCCGATTATAGAGAATCTTAATGCGGTTGCTCCTGAAGGAATAGTAAGGGAAAACTTTCCATCTGCACTTGTCTGAGTGCCTCCTTGTGCACCTACAATTCTTACGGTCACTCCCGGGATGGGTTGTCCGTCATCTGTACCTTTAACTGTACCAGAGACTGTTCGATCTTGGGCTATAGCGTTGACAGCTAGGAGCACCAAAACGAAGAAACTTAGTATAAGTTTTTTCATAAAATTTGTTTAGATTAATAATAGTTTGAGCCGAATATAATAATTTTGACAGATCACTATTTAACAAATTTTAACATTAAGCCCAATAAATGTGTTCCATGACGATACAATGACACTCAAATGACAAACAATCTTACTAAAGTATAATTTGATAATATAAAATTTTCATTTTAGATACATTGAGGAGTCCAAATTATGGAATAGCAGGTGTATATAAAATCTCTTTACGTTTTACTCCTCTATGTTTTAGATAATTCAATCATTTTTTATAAAAACAGCTAAATTATCTTGATTAATGGGATAATTCATGATTAAAAATGAACCCCAAGTAACAAAGCCAGTATTTTATAAATAAATCTGGCTGATATATTTTTGGAAATCGTTTTTTTTACCAAAAACCCATTAAATAATATTTATTTTCGCACAAAAAACGAACCACTATATAATTTCATTAGAAATCAGCAAAAACATACTTAGAATATTAAGGCGTTGTGTTGCCTTAGAGATCATTCTATTACAAATAAACCTAATGAATCTTGATTTATCACTGATAATACGAATTGTGGAATATTTTAATAACTAAAAAGGCCAGTCTTGAATAAATCAAGACTGGCCTTTTTAGTTATTAAAGTACTATTTGTTAAATTCTGTATTATTGCAGATCCCAAAACACTCTTGTAGAAACAGCATCACCACCAATAGAGGCTGCTGCAATTTCCACATTTGCTTTATTTAACGTACGCTCACTTGTTGGATAAGTTAAACGCAATGGAATCACACTTAGTGCATTATTTGCAGGTACTAATACAGGATAATCCAAACGTCTCCATTCTGTCCATGCATCATATCCTCGGTTATAAAGCGCTAAATATTTCTGCATTCCTATTTTTTGTTTGAAATCACCTGTAGCAGTTCCATACGCTACAGCAGGATTTGCTAAATAAGTATCTGCAACTGCTTGGGTACCGCCCCAATATAAAATTGACGCTGAAACCGCTTTTGCATAATGATCTGCAGGTGTTCCTGCAATACCCCATCTTGCAGCAGCTTCAGCAAGGATAAACTCAACTTCTGAGTAATCCATTAGCAATGCTTCAAAATCAGCGGCAATTATAGGAGCTGCTACTTGTGAAAGATCAGCAAAACTACTATTTGCTCCGGCTATACCACCTAAGTATTCTGTACCAACAGCTGTAAAATAAAACGGCCTTCTTGGATCACTTAAAGTGTTCATTTGATCAACAATAGTTTTACCCGCGACATAATCCTGTCTGGCTGTATATAAAGGATTAAGGTTATTTGAAATTGGATTATTATTAGGTGTTTGTCCTAAATAACCAAATGCTGCGTTATCAGCATTGCTTGTAAAAGCAGAACCTGCAGAAGCTACAATAGCAGCTTGAGCAGTAGTCGCGTCTACATCAGCAATGGTGATTGCTAGCTTCAATTTTAAGCTATGTGCAAATTTCAACCATTTTGATGTATCATCATTGTATAACAAATCTGACCCACCAAAATTTCCGTTTGCAGGAGTGATTTGAGCAATAGCAGCATCTAAACGTCTAAAAAGATCTGCATAAATATCCGCTGCTTTATCGTACTTAGGCTGATTGATTGAACCGATCGCTTCAGTATACGGAACATCGCCCCAGGTATTTACCAGGATCGACCAGGTATATACAGCAGTTATCTCTGTTAAAGCTAAACGATTATTTTTAACCCCTTCAGTAATACTTGCGTCTGCAGTTATGATTTTTTTGCTTTCATTTAAATCTTTCAGCACTTCGGTATACATCGGCGTCCAGTAATTCAATGGAATGTTCCTTGTAGTAATATTATACCTTGGTTCATCCTGATAAGTTGTAGCTGCCCATTGCTGCGTCCAGAACCTAAATACGTTAATATTAACGCTTGGGGTAGTTTGGTTATCAGTTAAACGTTTAAGCGCATTTCCAAACAATGCACCAGCAGAAACCACAGATGGATTCTTTTGGTCAACGTTGTAGCTCTCTAAATTTTTAGCACAGGATGCTAGAAGCATCACTGGCAATATGAATATGATTAATTTTTTCATGGTTGTTATTAGAATAATTCTGATTAAAATCTAAACTTAAGGTTAAAGCCTAAAGTTCTTACAGAAGGATAAGCACCACTTTGGTTACCTTGAATATTTCCAGAACTTAAACCAGCTTCAGGATCAGCATAAGGAACATTTTTATGAATAACCCAAAGATTACGGCCTACCAATGATACATCTACACCTTTTACCACTTTTTCACCTAACCATTTTTCAGGTAATGAATACGTTAATGCAGCTTCACGTAATTTGATAAAACCAGCGTCATATACAAAAGCAGCTTGTGGATTGTTAGAATAACCATAAGGAGTTACCTTATTGTCATAAGCTTCCACCCGTGTTGTATTGGTATTTCCATTGGCATCAACGCCTGGAAGTACCACACCACCACCCTGGCTTATTGGAAGTCTTTTTGGATTACCTAAATCGTTCAAGCCAGCAGACTCAGGATAAAGTCCTGTTGCTTGTCCGTAATATTGATCTAAAGAGAAAACGCTTCCACCTTTTTTAATATCAATCAGGAAACTTAAACCTACGTTTTTGTATTTGAAATTATTCTGAATACCAGCCGACCATTTCGGGTTAATATCTCCAATAACCTGATCTGGTGCAGATTGTGCATAGTATCCATCAGCACCAACAACTTTCTGACCATCTTTATAAACAAAATCAACACCTCTCAATGTTCCATATGCTTGTCCGGTAGTTGCATTTAAAGTAACACCACCCTGGTAAGAGCCTAACTGAAGATTAGAATTTTGGTCATAAAGCTCCATTACTTTATTTCTGTTTCTGGAGAAATTCATATTCAATGTCCAGCTAAAGTCTTTCGATCTTACAGGAAGTACAAATGCGGTAAGCTCTATACCTTGATTTCTAATGGTACCAGCATTAACAAATTTCTTTCCATAACCAGTAGTCGTAGATACATCAACGGCCATAATCTGATCAACAGAATTTGAGCGGTAATAACTGAAATCAAATCCAAATCTCGCTTTAAAGAAATTAGCTTCAATACCAGCCTCTACACTACGTGTACGTTCTGGCAATAAATTAGGGTTATTTAAGGTTGACTGTACTGAATTGACAGGGTTACCATTATATACCGGAGACGTATCGTATACATTATACAAACTTAATGCTGATGCATCATTACCGACTTCAGCATAGTTTAATCTTACTTTACCATAGTTTAACCAAGTAGATTCTTTCATCAGGTTAGAGAAAAGGAAACTACCCGCAACTGAAGGGTACCAGTATACATTATTATCTTCTGGAAGTGTAGTTGAACGATCACGACGGATACTTCCATCAATAAATAGAAGTTCTTTGTAACCAATTGTTGCATTGGCAAAAATACCATCTACACCAACACGCTCATTTCTTTCTATAGGAGCGTTGATCAGGTTAACAGAGTTAGATAGAGAAAACAAGTTGTCAGCGACTAAACCTCCGTTTGTTACCGCAGAGATAGATGACAGGCTGTTTCTTCTGATGTTTGAACCTAATAAACCTCTAAAGCTAATGTCTGAGCTTATTTTCTTATTGAAGTTCATTAATAAATCAAAATTTCTTTCAGAAACTGTTCTGTTAAACCTGGAATATTGTGCTAAATCTGCACCACCCTTAGCTAAACGTTCTTCTTGCATTTCAGAAGATCCGTCATACGTAACCCTACCTACTACATCAAACCACTCTAAAGGTTTCCATGTTACAGCAGCATTACCAAAATACCTGTCTCTTGAATCATTTTCAAAATTCCTGTATCTTGACCAATAAGGATTGTTAGAATAAATTGGGCCAGTACCATTAATATCAGACCAGTTCCAGGTAATATTTTTACCTTCTCTGTCAAAAGCATCTTTTAACTCATTGATATCTGCATTGGTTTGCCACCATTGTCTGAACTGCTGATTTGGATTGCCTCCATCATAGCCTGTTCCATAACGGCCTACTGCGGCCATCTCTGTATAATTTGCAGAAGCACTAATTTTCAACGTTTTAGTAATCTCATGATCACCAGATAAGTTGAACACATTTTTAGTGATCTTACTGTTTGGCAAAACGCCTGTTTCATCACTTCTTAAATAACCAAATTTGAAGGTGGTCGTTTCTCCTCCTCCAGTCATTGCGATACTTTGTGAAGAGCTAACTGCAGTTTTATAAAAAGATGAAGGATCATTTTGTGCAGCAACCCATGGTGTTGCTTGTCCATAAGTAGGAGAAGTCGGGTCCAGGGAATTCCACTGGTTAACCAATAAATTTGGGTTAAATGCAGCACCGTAAGAGGCATCTTGTGTAAAAGGAACGGTTAAACCAAGTCCTTTGCCAAATACGTCATTGTACCAGAAGTTACCATCTGGTGAGGCATAACGGTCATCAGGATCACTATATTGGTTATAATAACCTGCACCGTATTCTTTTTGGTATTTTGCAAAAGTGCTTTTGTCAATATTACCAAATGTGACACCACTGTTTACTGTGATTCCAAAAGAATTTTTCTTTCCTTTTTTGGTAGTAATCATAATTACTCCATTGGCAGCTCTTGACCCGTATAAGGCTGTTGCTGCTGCGCCTTTAAGCACATTTACCGAAGCAATATCATCTGGATTAATATCCGCAGCTGCACTTCCGTAATCATAACCACCAGTACCATTTGCCTGTCCTGTTGAGTTTGTGTTGGCATTACTAATTGGAATACCATCAACAACAAATAAAGCCTGGTTATTTCCGGTAAGTGATTTAAAACCACGCATTACCACGTTGGTAGAACCACCCATGGTATTGGATTGTTTAATCTCTAAACCGGCAACTTTACCTGATAAGCCGTTTACAAAGTTGTTATCCCTGGTACGGGTAAGGTCTTCACCTTTAACTTCTTGTGCTGCATAAGGTAGTTCGTTTTTGTTTCTCTGGATCCCCAAAGCGGTAACAACCACTTCAGATAATGATTGTGCATCATTAGCAAGGGCTACATTTAAAACCTTAGCTGTTCCCACAACTTTCGTTTGTGAAACATAACCAAGATAAGAGAATGTTAAAGTTGTACTGCCTGCTGGCAGATTAAGGGAGAATTTCCCATCAGCATTTGTCACGGACCCACCTGGGGCTCCTACTACTTTGACTGTTACACCGGGAAGCGGAAGTCCGTCTTCTTGTCCGGTCACAGTACCAGTTACAGTTTGGCCTTGTGCCATCGCAGTAATTGCGACGCAGAGTACCATGACTAAACTTAGTATAAGTTTTTTCATAATTAATAAATAGGTTGGCATTAGTTAATAATGCCGGCAATATAGCAATTATAAATTAAAAGTGAAATTTGTTACAGAAACAGCATTACCGATTGCCTATTAATAGTATAGAAATAACTAATAGATAATGAAAAATAGCCGCGAAGATATCTGCGTTAAAATGCTTATTACCATTTAATTAACAACAAATAGTGCATTGATGAAAATTTGCTTTCCGCTCTCCCAAAAAGAACGGAATAAAACATCCCCGGAAAGGTAAATTATATTTCCTTTTCCATGAGATTGCACCCCAAAAAGCAAACCATTAGTTAACTTTTTTCTAACACTTTTTCCGGCAATTCCAGCTACATAACTATCCGGTTTAAGCAGACCAATATTCCATCCTTTTTCTAAAGGTTCATAGATTCTGTCATCCGTTTTTAAGGTATAGTAAACCTCTCCTAATCCAAAAGCCAGGGGATGGCTTTGGTCTAAATTTAATTTGTAAACAGCACCGGGAATAGCATCTTCCTGCTTGTCTTTATCCTTGTCCTTATAAGACAACCTTACCTTCTCTTTCTCCTCAGCAATAGGAAATTCTTTCTTTTTTAGCTCAAATGGCTTCACGCCTATAGCGCTGGAAATAGCATCTTCCATTAGAATAATTTTACCTCCCATTTTAATCCAGTCGTCTAATTTTTCTATGCTTTTCCGCTGGTAAGAACCGTCTGGGAGAATAAGTACATTTATCATGTTAATGTCAAGATTCTCTAGTTTTTGTTCTGTTATTATATTTAGCGGATAATCAAGCTCTTGCTCAAAGAAATGCCAGATTTCTCCCAAGCTTTGTGCAGAGATATCGTTCCCAGATACTACTGCAACTTTAGGTACGGTAAGTAAAGGATATACAGATGATCCAAAATCTTTTCCCTTCTCTACAAAACCACTGGAAACAGTGGCAAAAGAAGTTTTGGAAGAATGCTGTATGGATAGAATCTGCTGAGAAAGCTGTTTATTGATCTTCTCATTTTCGGCCCTGTAGACCAATAAAGATCCTATAGGATAGACTTTACTTGCCGCTGTAAATTCTTGTTCGGCAATACGCACTTTTATGTTAAAGCACTGTAAGGCGATTAAAATCTGTGCATCTTCTGAAGAGCTCCAGGGTAAAATCCAGGCATAAGGAGCAGCTGATGCAGCGATCGGGATTAAAGTTTTTTCTTCTATATTTTTATAAATTCCAGTAAAAGATTCTTTCAGCCCATAAGCTTTTAGACCATATACATAGGGTAATGCCCAGCTTGTAATATCATAGGTATTAGAATCGGTTATTTTGGTGTCTGGTTCAAAAAGCACATTGGCTAATACGGCTGCGGGTTGTTTTAAATTAACTACCAAATCATTCCTTTCTAACTTAAATCCTGCGCTCTTTTTGCTTTCAAAGCTGTAGCCATTTAAATTTTTATCTCCGCCAAATGCGTAATCGATATGATTCTTAGTTAGTAAGCTTGTCATTTTCTTTAACCTGCTTAGATTCCCTGCTTTCAATACATAAGTTTTATATAACCCTGGTGGCGATACGATGCTTTGCTGAAAATATTTTTTAAACTCTGACACGAGCTTTTCCGCATTCTTTGAAACGGTTTCCAGCGTGGCTATCCCTGTTGTATAATGATGGTCTATCCGATCTTTTAAGGTTAAAATATCACCGTTAGCAAGCCTTACCGCTAATCCGGCACCAATCCCTCCTTGCTCATAGGTCATTCCAATAGCACCATTATACAATGGATAAGTATCTCCATAAGAAGGATATAAAAGGTCAAACCGCTCACGGGTAAAGTATTGCCAGCCATTTTGATCAAAATATTTGGCGTTATTTTTTCCAGCAGTAATTTGAAACTGGCGCTGAAAGGGGGTAATATCCTGATGCACAGGCTCTGCTGCTGGTGCAAAATAATAAGGATCATTGTATCCCTGCTCGTGAAAATCTACATGTACTTCTGGCATCCACTGATGATATAAGACTAAACGTTGTTGTGTCTCAATTTGCGATTGCCAGGCCCAATCCCGGTTTAAATCAAAATAATAGTGATTTACTCTTCCTTTTGGCCAAGGTTCTGCATGTTCCCTGGCGGATGGGTCTGGATCTGGAATGTTTCTGCGTACTGAATTAAAATAATTGACAAACCTTTCTCTCCCATCAGGATTTAGACAAGGGTCAATAATGACTACTGTATTTTTTAGCCATTCTTTTATATTTTCTGCGGGTGCTGCGGCCATGGCATAAAGAGTTTTCATCGCCGTTTCGGAAGAACTGGCTTCATTTCCATGCACATTATAACTTAACCACAAAATTGCAGGTTGATTGTTTAGGCTCATGGTTTTTATAGCCGCCTTGCTTAATTTCATATTGACCTCCCGGATTTGTTCCAGGTTTTCTATGTTCTCTTTGGAAGAGATGACAGCAACCATCAAATCACGGTGCTCATAAGTTTGCCCGTAACTGATTAGTTTCATGTTCTTATTGGTCTCTCCTAAGTATTTAAAATAAGCGATGATTTGCGCATGTGGCGTGAACCTGCTGCCAAGCGGATAGCCTAAAAATTGATCCGGAGATTTTGACTGACCGGAAATTCCTGTCAATATAAAAAGGAGAAATAAAAAAGAGAGAAGAACTTTTTTCATAGATATAGGTAGAAAAACCGCAGATAGTCTTTCAATTCTATGGCAAAATACTAAAGAATATTTTTTGTTTGTAATGCATAGTGTAATTTTACCTTATATATTAGAATTATATAAAGCTATGTCCCAAATTCCTCTTATTTACCAGTATTACCTTTCACAGCGGATAATTTGCACAGATACCAGAAGCATCACTGAAGGGTGTTTGTTTTTCGCCTTAAAGGGTGATCATTTTGATGCAAACACTTTTGCGGAAAAAGCTTTGCTGCAAGGGGCTGCTTTTGCGGTCATAGATAATAAAGATTTTCAGGTTAATGATCGCTGTATTTTGGTAACGGATGTGCTGACTACTTTGCAAGATTTGGCTAAACACCACCGCTGTCAATTAAGCATTCCAGTAATTGGTCTTACTGGAAGTAATGGGAAAACGACAACGAAGGAACTGATTAAGGCGGTATTGGCTGAGAAATATATCACTTTTGCCACTAAAGGAAACTTAAATAATCATATTGGTGTACCGCTCTCTGTATTATCTATCCAACAGGATACAGAAATTGCCGTTATTGAAATGGGCGCGAACCACCAGAAAGAAATTGAATTTTTATGTACCATTGCACAGCCGACGCATGGAATGATTACCAATATCGGGATGGCGCATTTGGATGGATTTGGAGGATTTGAGGGGGTAAAAAAAGGGAAAGCAGAGCTTTTTAGCTTTCTAAAAGAAAATAAAGGAACGGTATTTATTAACCGCGATAATACTTATATCGTAGAAATGAGCCGTACTATTGCTTCTGCCCAACAGATTTGGTATGGAACTGAAGAGGGAAATTCAACCGTGGGGACTTTGCTAAAATCAGATCCTGTTATTGAATTAAAATGGGGCAATAAAGGCTCATTCATGCAAAGTAAAACTCATCTTACAGGCGCTTATAACTTTGAAAATATCCTGGCTGCGATTTGTATTGGAGATTTCTTTGGGTTAACCGCGGATCAGATTAACAGGGGCTTAGAGGGGTATGCACCTAATAATAACCGTTCACAGCTGACAAAGACTCAAACAAACATGGTTATTTGTGACTTTTATAATGCCAATCCAAGTAGTATGGCGGCGGCTTTGGCTAACCTGGCTACGCTGGAGGGTAAAAATAAAGTGGCCATTATCGGAGATATGTTTGAACTGGGCGGTGAATCAGAAAAACTCCATGAGGAGATTGCTATTCAGGCAGAAAAATCAGGATTTGACAATGTGCTGTTTATCGGAAAGTGTTTTTATGCTTTGAAAGATCGCTATAAAGGTGAATTTTTTAGCACACCGGCAGCGGCGCAGGAATGGTTAACAAATAACCCAGTTACAGATAGCCTGGTATTGCTTAAGGGTTCCAGAGGAATGGCTTTAGAGCAATTATTGCCTGTTTTATAAAATTACCCATGCTTTCTAAAGAGCTGATTAAGCTAAATAAAAAGACCGTTTTCATTAATGAAAACGGTCTTTTTATTTAGGAATAGGTGTTAAAATAAATTATCCCTTTTCTAACTAATCTAATCTGGCTGGTACAGGTTGCCTTGGATAAGTTTTAGGAATTATTTGCCTTTTAACACAGCAATTAGTAGCCTGAATTATTAGGCAAAATATTTGGGTTAGCAAATACTTCTACCTGCGGAATAGGTAAGGTATAATTCCGGTCGGTGATATTTAGCGTTTTTGGAATTGCGGTTCCTGTTGTAATGTCGTTGTCATTTCTTACGATAGCTACGTTTCTTCTTTTTAGATCAAAATAACGGTGTCCTTCAAAAGCAAGTTCTTTAAAACGCTCTAAGTCTATCTGGGTTATAGCCGCAGCTGTTGAAGCTAATGCAACTGGAATATACCCGGTGATCCGGTTTGCACGCAGCGTATTCAGATCACTGGCAGCAGCGATTAAATCAGGTGCTGCTTTGGAGGCTTGGGCTTCCGACCGGATTAAATACATTTCGGCTGTTCTGAATACTTTGGTGTGGTTAAACCTTAATGCAGTGCTTTGCCCCGGATATTTGTTCACCTTCCATTGTTCCCTATTGGCGGCAACGGTGTTATCAAATCTGATAAAGGTATTGTACCTGACGTCGCTTGTTACATTAAATGTGCTGATTAATTTATTGGAAGGGGAGAAAAACACATCATTATTGGTGTCTGTCCAAAGGTTGTTTACCGTGGTGGCTGCGCGGTTTAAACGAAAAATAATTTCTGTTGTCGATGCATCTGTCCAGATAGAAGGAAAAACAGCAATGGTTGCCAATGGCCTTGCGGCAATGACTTCTGAACTATAGGTTACTGCATCATCCCAATCTTTGTTATATAATGCGACACGAGCCTGTATGGCAGATACAGCAATCCGGGTAATCCTGGAAAAATCGGCCACTGCATAAGTGATTGGAATCAATGCTTTTGCATCTGCAAGGTCTTTTTTGACCAGGGTCATTACTTCTCCAAAAGATTGCCTGACCGGCTTACCGAAAAGGATGGAACTTGTCATATAGGGAATACCTAACCCCGATGCCTCATATTTTGAAGCATATGATCTTAAAAGCTGGAAATGATAAAATCCTCTTAAGGCTAATAATTCTCCCCTAATCCTATCTTTTGTAGCAGCCTGGGTAGCGTTTGCCGGAGTAATTGTAGCCGAAGCTTCTAAAACCCTGTTCAATCTGTCTATAGCGGTGTAAGTATTTGCCCAAGCCGCTATCGCATCTGCATTTGTCCCATCAAAGCTCCATTTGTGTGCAGATCCAAAATTCCTGGTATTGTTATCTAAAGCCCACCTCACATCATCTGCCAGGATAGAACCTATATAAATATCGTTCTCATAGGTGTAAATACTATAAGCGCCTATCGCACCTTTATCCAGATCGTCAACACTTTGAAATGCGGTAGTGATTTCGATTAGATCTGTAGGCTTAATGTCTACAACTTTCTTACATGCACTGCCTAATACAATTAGCATCAGACAAGTGATCTTTATTATATTTAAATATTGTTTCATCTTCTTCGAATTAAAATTTAACATCCAAACCAAATGTGAATTGACGGGTTGCAGGATACTCAAACTGAGCAATGTTATTACTGTCTTCCGGATCAAAGCCAGGCCATTTAGTCCAGGTATGTAAATTTTGTCCCTGAACATATATTCTTACGCCAGAAATGTATTTAACTGCTTTTACCAGGTTTTGTGGAAGCGTATATCCAACGATCACATTTCTTAACCTGATAAATGACGCATCATAAATATCCTGTGAATTGAACTGCCTTAAGGTTCCAAACCTTGGCACATCAGTAATCTGATCTGGGGCTTTCCAATAGTTTAACAGACTGGTGGTTTGGTTGTACGCGCCGATATTTCCAACATTTGTTAGAAAAAAGGACTCATTATTGTATCTGCTGTAATTATTTGCGAAAGTAAAGAAGGTACTAAAGTCGAAACCTTTGTAACGCAGGCTAGAACCAAATCCACCTGTAAATGGTGCGTTAAACGTTCCAAATTCTGCCACACTTTGCGTAGCTGCATTATATACAGCTGTCTTTGTGCCATCTGTATTGAAGTATAGCTGTGTTCCTGTAGCGGGATCAACTCCTGCATTTTTAACTGCATAATGAGAGCCTAGCGGTAAACCAACCCGGATAATAGAGGTTCCTTGCTCAAACTTCTCTACTTGTCCAAGGTCTGTAACTTTGTTTTTATTATAGGCAAAATTAGTATTCAAAGAGAAATCCCAATCTTTGCTTCTTACGATCTTAAAATCTAGTGCGGTTTCAATACCCCGGTTCCTAACTTTACCTGCGTTTACGGTAAGGCTGGCAAAACCAGATGTTCTGGAAAGCTGCTGATCGATCAGTACTTGCTCTGTTTCTTTATTATATACATCTACTTGAACCGTAATCCTGCTTTTTAAGATTTCTGCATCAAATCCAATATTCGTCGTTTTGGAATATTCCCAGTCCAAAAGGGCATTTCCTGCACTAAGTGGCGCAACACCGGCAGTACCGGCATAAGAAATACTGGTGTAGGTAGGAATATAGCTAAAGTCTGAATTGGCATTTGCACTTCCGTTTCCATTGGCCGCAGTACCATAACTTGCCCGTACCCTTAAGGCATCTAAGAAGGATACGTTTTCAAGAAATTTCTCTTTTTTAGCATTCCAGTTTAAACCCAGTGAATAGAAATTATGGAACCTGCTTTCTTCAGGTAATTTAGAAGATCCGTCTCTCCTGAGGGAGGCTTGCGCAGTATATTTGCCATCATAAGTATAGCGGCCAATAAAAATCCCTGAAGCAAATGCAGATCGTGTTTTTGCCCCAGCTACAACCGGGATTAGCGCATTTGTAGTGGTACCGGCTGTAATTCCTGCACCGGTATTTAACAGTTTGGGATTAATTCCATATCCTGTAAAGCTGTAGGTATTTAACCGGTTGTCTACTGTTTCATACAAGGCAGAACCTTCTACTTCATGTTTTCCATTAAATACATTGGAGTAGGTTAATCCTGAAGTTGAAATAAGCTGGAAATTGCGGACATTTCCCAACCCGAATGATCCTTGCTGGCCGGGTATATTAGTTAAACCACCCGGATACGTACCAGGATAGATAGATCTTTCTGTGTTGGTTTCCCGAAAATCAATCCCCAGGTTAGATTTTAGTTTTAATCCTTTTGCAATTTCATAAGCAGCATTGAAGGCCACTGTTCCTTTAAACTGGTTCTGCAAATTGGATGTAGACTGGTATCTGTCCAGCGCATTTGATCCAAGCCTGGAATCGTAAATAGGAAAATTATACTGTCCGGCAGTACCTGAGGTAATAATCTTACCATTAGCATCATATGGTTTTTCAAAAGGAAGCGCTAAATATGCCGCAGCAAATGGGTTTGCCAGGCTAACTGAGGCTTCTGATTCAATATAATTGTTACGGGAAAATCCTACTGCAGATTGTACACCGAGTGTAAGTTTACCTGAGGTATGATCTAAATTTAAACGATAATTATACCTTTTTAAGGAAGAGCGATCTGTAATTCCGTTTTGATTATAGTAAGAAAGACTAGTGTAGAATCTTGTGTTTTCATTTCCACCGCTAGCTGACACCTGGTGGCTCTGGAAAGTTCCGTTCTTAAAAAAGATATCATCCCAATCTGTTTGTGTATTCTTTAGTGAATCTAATCTTCTTGCTTTAATGGCCGCAGTATTTGTTACAGTTACATTTGCGGTATTCAGCGGAGATAATGTCCAGCCTGCGCCTAATTTTGCAGCTTCTTGCAACATCAGTAACTGTGGAGAGTTAAGCATATCAAATTTAGACCTGGTCCGGGTAGAAACCCCTCCCTGACCGCTGTAAGAAATAATAGTCTTTCCTGCAGCTCCTTTCCGGCTGGTAATTACAATTACCCCGGCAGATCCCCTTGAACCATATAGGGAGGTTGCACTTGCATCTTTAAGGACGGTTACGGATTCAAAATCATTTGAGTTGAGTGATTGAAAAACTGTAGCCTCAATAGGTACGCCATCCATAATATACAGGGGGTTATTATTCCCGGTAATGGAAGACTGACCCCTGATGATTACCCTTGCTGCTGCACCAGGCTGGCCTGATCCGGCAAGGACATTTAAACCTGGTGCCCGGCCTTGAAGAATCTGGTCAAAGGAGGCATTAGGAACATTTGCGATGGCTTTAGCAGATACATTTGCACTTGCAGATACCGATTTTGCCCGGCTTACGGAGGTATATCCGGTAACGACCACTTCATTTAACGCATTGGCGTCAATTACCATGGCTACATTCATCACCCCTGAGGAAGGAATGGTACGGCTTTGCATCTGGTAGCCTAAATAACTAAATTCAATCATGCTTACCGTGCCTGGAACATTTAAACTATATTTTCCGTTAGCATCTGTTTGTGTACCAATTCTGGCACCATTAATTTTTACTGAGACTCCTGGGATAGGTAGACGATCCTCTGATGAAGTTACAGTTCCCGTCACTATTCGATCCTGAGCAATTGCAGAAACTGCAATAAACAGCATCAGAATCAAACTTTGTAAATGTCTTTTCATAAATAGAAGTTTAGGTTAGAAATATGTAAGTCATAAACCTAAATATTTTGATAACCGCCCCAATTTTTTTACAAGATATTTACCGCGAGGTAATTAAACCCTTTTGATTTTTTGTTTTCTTTTCATAAAAAAGCTTAAAAAGGAATAAAACCGAGGGTATAGCACCCCGTATTTCATGTAACAATAAAAAATAAGGATTGCAGAGAGCTGCAGAAATGCATGAAAATAAAAAAGATAAAAAAAAATCCGGCTGTTAAACAGCCGGACTAAATAATTATAATGAATGGTTTTAAACCTATTTATTATTATTCTCAGATATCGTTATACCTGCTTCACTAATTTCTTTAAGCGGGTTATCACGCATATTTTGTTCAATCTCTATGGTGTAATTACCGGGCTTCGGAAAATGAAGATCAGAAAGCAATGGAAGAGTATAAGTATATAAATTACCAGATCCGTTACCCACCCACTGTCCATCTGCTTCTGCTAGCTTATATTCATATCTCCTGGTAACAACAGGTATCCCCGGACCGCTCAGGTGCATCAAAATAAAAACATTGGCATACCTGTAATCAGCCGTATGTCTCAATTTGAATTTCAAACTATATGCCTTCAAAGTATCTTTAACGTCTACATTGACCTTTACTTTGTTTACATAGCTCCAGTTTCGACCCGGCATTTCCTGGTTAGTATCTGCCAGGTTATTTGTGTTACACCCATATATTCCGATGAAAAACAGGCAACAGGCAATCCATGTAAAAAGATTAAATCTCTTCATTTTTTGGCTTATCCGATGGTTTATTACGTCTGCGGTTATTCCTGCTTCTATTGTTACGGCTGGCTGATGGTGCTTTTACTGCTGCTCCATCTTCTGCTTTTGTGATATCTGATCCTTCTTTAGCTTCCGGCAGCTTTCTCTCTGCTTGCTTTTGATTAGGCTGCGCCGCTTTTGGGCCTTGCTGTGCCGGTCTTTGCGCCGCATGAGCTGATTTCTGGTTCTGCTGAACTGGTTTTTGAGTTGGTGCTACCGCTTTTTGAGGTGCCTGCCCTGCCCTTACCGGACGCTCTGGCCTGGCGGGTGCGTTTACTTTATTTTTACTAGCATTGTTCCTGTTATTTTTATTTTTTGGTTTATCATCCAGGCGCGTTAAGCTATCCTGACCAACAACATTTTCATAATCAGGCATTTTTTCTACAAGTACTGATGTTTCCAGTTCTACTGCTTCATCTTTTAAATTACTTGGTTTCTGGCCTTTTTTATTCATGGCCATAATTTCTTTCACCCGGTCTACTTTCAATGGGATCCAATCTTCCTGATTAGGGTAGCTAAACCACATTAATTTCTTGAAAATATCCGTTTTCTGGTGACGGGCAGTACCTACTTCCGTTTGCAGGTTCTCTACACGGTCAGGAATATCTTTTAAAGCATCCAGATAAGTATCCAGCTCATAGTTAAGACAGCATTTTAATTTACCGCATTGTCCTGCAAGCTTTAATGTATTTAAGGAAAGGTTTTGATACCGCGCTGCAGCAGTAGAGACTGTCTTAAAGTTAGTTAACCAGGTAGAACAGCATAATTCCCGCCCGCAGGAACCAATTCCGCCTAATCTTCCGGCTTCCTGGCGCATACCAATCTGACGCATTTCAATCCTGATCCGGAAAGACTCGGCCATTTTTTTGATCAGTTCCCTGAAATCAACCCTGCCTTCTGCAGTATAGAAAAATGTAGCTTTGGTTTTATCTCCCTGGTAATCTACATCACTGATCTTCATAGATAAACGAAGGTCTAAGGCTAAGGTACGTGCTTTATGCATCGTTTCCCATTCCAGGTCTTTTGCCAGTTTCCATTTGTCTACATCAGCTTCTGTAGCTTTTCTGTAAACTTTTCTTGTTACCTGGTCCATCGGTGTTTTGCGGCGTTTCATCTGCATCCGCACCAATTCTCCGGTTAAAGAAACGTGACCGATATCATATCCACCTGTAGATCCTTCCACTGCAATCAGCTCACCGATTTCCAGATAAATGTTATCATTATTAAGGTAAAATTCTTTTCTGGCTCCTTTAAATTTAACTTCGATTACCTGAAAAGGTATATAATTGGAAGGCATATCCAAATTAGACAGCCAATCGTAAACTTCCATTTTCTGGCAGCCACCAGTAAGGCACGAGCCATTACTTTTGCAGCCAGAAGGGGCGCAACCGCCACCTGTAGAACAACTTCCACATCCCATAACTAATTGTATATATATTGAGTCCCTTGCGGGAACGTTTTAAACTTAATTATTTTTACCAATCGTAAAGATACATCTAAAAATAGTATTTTAGGATTAGCGTTCCTTTCTATATGATAATGTGCTTGTTCTAGTTCTGCAATAATAGCAGCTGCCATATTCAGGTCAAGCACATGCTGGCTTAGTTTATGAGCAGTATCCAACGCCCTTGCTGGCAGCTTAACTAAGCTTTCTGCCCCACTTAGGATCAGGCTGCATGCTCTTAAAAAGCTAATGCCGTATTTTAAAAAATTCTTTTGATTTTCTCTGCCCCAACTGGCGGCTTCATCTACAAAAACCAGCAGATCTGGTACTTTATTGCCATATCCCATTCTCAGCCAGCCGGCAAATATTTCTGCATTATCATTATGTGCCTGTGCGGCAAGCGATTTGGCTTCGATCAAATTGCCATCTGCTAAAAAACTATAAGCCGCAGCCTGTTCATCAGATAAAGTATGTTTATCCATCAGATAACTTTCTATCGTTTCAAAAGATAGCTTAGGGATTTTAACGATTTGTGTACGGGATAACAAGGTAGAAAGGATATGTTCCTGATTATTGGCAACGAGTAAAAAGAGTGTATTTGCTGGTGGTTCTTCAATGATCTTAAGCAGAGAGTTCCCCTCTTTTTCCAGATATTCTGGAAGCCACATGATCAATACCTTGGTTTCTGCCTCGAAAGCTTTGTAGCTTAATTTCTTGATGATATCATGACATTCTGCAATGTTGATATTGGCTTGTTTATTGTCTGCATTTAACTGCGAACGCCAGATATCCAGATCAACGTAAGGATCGGCAAGTAGCATAGTCCTCCATTCATCAAGCACATCTACTGAAATTTTCACATCTTTTGAAGCGAAAAAAGGATAGGAAAAATGTAAATCCGGATGAATATAACGCGCGTATTTGCGGCAAGAGGAACAGCTACCGCAACTGTCTGTCTCTGTTTTATTTAAGCAGTTGATATATTGTGCATAAGCAATGGCTAATGGCAATGCGCCAGTTCCTTCCGCAGATAGAAATAACTGGGCATGGCTTACCCGGTTTTCAGCAACTGTTTGTAGCAGTTGCCGCTTGATCTCATCTTGCCCTACGATGTCTTTAAACTGCATTTGGTGCAAAATAGTAAATTTATAACAATCTTTGCAGCTATGTCCCGTATTATCGCATTTGATTATGGCTCCAAACGTATCGGCATTGCCGTGACAGATCCACTGCAAATTATTGCAACCGGACTGGATACGGTGCACCCTAAAGATATTGTTGAATATTTAAAAAAGTACTTGTTATCAGAGCAGGTAGAGGCTTTTGTGATTGGTGATCCAAAGCAGATGGATGGTACGCCTTCAGATTCGGCACAGCATGTAAAAGGGTTCTCTACGATACTGAAAAAGAACTTCCCGCATGTTCCGCAGCATTGGATAGATGAACGTTTTACCTCAAAATTAGCCCACCAGGCCATTATGCAAAGTGGGTTAAAGAAAATGGACAGAAGAAATAAAGAACGTGTAGATACGATTGCTGCTACGATCATTTTGCAATATTTTATGGAAGAACACCGTTTATAGAGAACTAAATGAGCCTGATTAGAGAAGACTTACAAGATTTACTGTTAAATTTCTGCGAACCTGAAAATGGTTTACTGCAGCGCATAGACAGAGAAACCCACCTGAAGGTACTGATGCCCAGAATGCTCTCCGGACATTACCAGGGCAGGGTATTGAGTATGCTGAGTAAGCTGGTTAATCCTACCCGGATTCTTGAAATAGGTACTTTTACCGGCTATGCTACATTATGCCTGGCAGAGGGGCTTACAGAAGAGGGTATTATCTATACACTGGATATTAACCTGGAGCTGGAAGACCGCGTAAGAGGGTATTTTGCGGATTCTCCTTATCATACTCAGATAAAATATATCCTTGGTGATGCCACGCAAACACTGGCAGAACTGAACGAATTTTTTGACCTTGTTTTTATTGATGCAGATAAAAAGAACAACGGAACCTATTATGATCTTATCTTTGACCGCGTTAAGCCTGGCGGACTGATCATAGTTGACAATGTGCTGTGGAGTGGAAAAGTGCTCACTGATGCGCAGGACAAGGATACCAGGAATATTAATGCGTTTAATGAGATGGTTGCAGCAGATCCAAGGGTAGAGAAATTAATCTTGCCTGTAAGAGATGGCTTGTTTATCATCAGAAAAATTAAAAAATGAATTTAAAAAACCTATTGCTTACTTGGCTAGGCATTATTTTATTGGGCGGCAGCGTCCAAAGCCAGACCATCCAGGACTACGTGGAAGAACATACAGACCACGCAAAAGAGCTCATGAGAGAGTATGAGGTACCTGCAAGTGTAATTTTAGCAGTTGCCATACATGAATCGGCCGCCGGCAAAAGCAAAGTTGCCCGTCATTTGAACAACCATTTTGGGATCAAGGGGGCAAACAGCAACACAGAAATTAACTCTTCTTACCGCGATTACGATACTGCAGATGAATCTTATGATAATTTTGTAGAAGTTTTACAAAACCGGACTTCATTTAGTAAGTTATTTGACCGCTTTGATCAGTATGATTATGCGGGTTGGGCAAGAGGAATCCAGCGCGGGGGATATGCCAGTAGCAGGACCTGGGCTAACCAGGTTATTGCCATTATTGATAAATATGAACTTTATCAATATGATGAGCGCCCTGAAGATTACGTGGAACCTGTTAAAGCACCCGTAGTTAAGAAAAAAACACACCGCCGCAGCTATACGTCTAAACGTCGTAACAACAGCTCCCGCTTTTATACCGTAAAAAAAGGGGATAACCTTAACCGCCTTGCAGAATCACATGGTACTACTGCTAAAGCTTTGATGCGCAAAAATGGATTAAAAAAATCAGCCCTCCAGCCGGGACAGAAAATTAAATTTTAATGAATAAATTACTTTTTTCCCTCGCCCTATTGGTTGTTTTCCTTTCTTCCTGTAAAACAAGACAGTATCACCGCAACAATAAGCAGATTGAAAAATCAGCGAATAAGGCTAATCCAAATTTTAAGGACTTTACCACATTAAGCTATATTGAGACTTTTAAAACGGTGGCTATAGAGGAAATGAATACTTATGGGATTCCTGCAAGTATTACATTGGCTCAGGGGATCATAGAATCTGGAAGTGGCAATAGCAGCCTGGCAAAATATGCGAATAACCATTTTGGTATTAAATGTACTTCAGAGTGGAAAGGAAAGGCGTATTATAAGGATGATGATCAGAGTAATGATTGTTTTAGAGTATATAAAGATGCCAGGGAATCTTATAAGGATCATTCTGAGTTTTTGAAAAGAAAACGCTATAGTGCCTTGTTTGAACTAGATAAAAACGATTATGTAAACTGGGCAAAAGGATTAAAACAGGCCGGTTATGCAACGAATCCTAAGTATCCGGATATGCTGATCAATACGATTGAAAAATATCAGCTTCACCAGTATGACCAGCCAGAGTCTGAAACGGATAAGATTAAAAGGGAAGACCGCGTGTTTACGGAAATTAATGCGAATATCCCTAAAGAGACTAAGAAATTTACTCCCGTAGAAACCCCTCCCTCTAATAAGGTGATTAATACGACAGATCCGAATTATACGGTTCAAAAGGGAGATACGCTATATAATATTTCAAAAAGGTATAACATGACTGTTGATGAGCTAAAATCACTTAACCACCTTACTGATGGAGGAATAAAGATCGGTCAGAAGCTTGTAGTAGTTAAATAATGTTAATCTCCCGGAATTAGCCTGCCCTATTAGTAATTTTGCCTGTCAATGAAATTATCTGCACTATTATTTTTATTTTTCCTGGTATCTGGTATAGCGGCTGCTCAAAAAAAGCCTGTACAGGGATTTGTTGTAGACAAAGATTCTAAGCTGCGCCTGGCTAAAGTTTATATTTATAACTCCCATAATGATGAGGGGATTTATAATAACAATAAAGGCGAGTTTACCACGCAGGCTGCAGTGGGCGACACGCTTTTTGCAGCCTTACAGGGATATGCTTTAGATACGATTATTTATAAAGGGAATGCTAATATTTATTTCCAGCTGAAGTCACTCGCAGTACAGCTTAGAGAAGTTTCTATCGTTGGTAGTTCTGTTACGCCCAGGGAACGTTATGACCGTACCTTAAAAGAGTATAAATATGCAACGGACCTGGGGAGCTCTAAGGATTTGCTTAATTTAGGTTCAAGAGGAGCAGGATTAGGAATTGATGCGATTTACAATTTATTAAGCAGAAAAGGCAGAAATGCCAGGCACTTGCAGGCAATCCTTGAAAGGGACTATAAACAAGAGATCATCGACTATAGGTTTAATCCTGGTGCTGTAGGGAAGGCTTTAAGGATTAGCGGTTTTGAACTGAAAGATTATATGCAGCAGTACCGCCCCAGCTATGATTTTACTATTATGGCTTCTGATTATGCGTTTATCGTATTTTTGAGAAACAATTATGCTACTTATAAACGGAATCCAAGATTATTACGCTTGCAACAATTGCCACAGATTAAAATTGAGCAGCTATGAGGTACTGGTCAGTGATCTGTCCTGCCCTTCCAGCTACCGCGATGGCTTTATTTCCTTTTATGCTCTTTAAAGAGCGGGAAATGAAAAATAACTTGCTTTTGATCAATCATGAAAAGATTCATTTCCATCAGCAGCTAGAATTATTGGTCTTACCGTTTTACGTACTTTACCTGCTAAATTATCTGGTTAACCTGATCCGGTTTAAAAATCACACGGAGGCCTATTTTAATATCTGCTTTGAAAAGGAAGCTTATGCAAATGATCAGCAGAAGGATTATTTACAACATAGAGTGCTGTTTTCGTGGATAAAATATTTTTAAACACGGGTATTTTAGGGGAACTCTCTGCCAGACCAAATATTTTACTAAAATTTTGAGCCTCAATAAGAACATTTTTCTTTTCTTTGTAGTAATGAGAGGTATATATGCATGTTTATTATTTCTATTTGCCGTTTCGGCACAAGCAGTTGCACAGGAGGTAGATACTATTCCTATTAATATTAAGGATTTCGATTTAAAGCTAAAAAGAAGTCCAATGCCCTCTTTAAAAGGTGTCATTCCCTTCAGACCGGTTGAAATTAGCCCTGTTATTATTAGCTCAAAAGTAAATTACTGGAAGACGAAGACTTCTATTGGACTTAATATTAACCAGGCTTCGTTTAGTAATAACTGGAACGGTGGTGGGGTAAATTCGATGGCTATTGGTGGTTTGCTTAATTATAAAGCAGAATATGCGAAGGAAAGTTATAGTTATATCAGCGAGGTTATTCTGCAATATGGAAAAGTAAAAAACAAAGGACAGTTGCAGAAAAAAAATAATGACCGTATATTCTGGGATAATAAAGCTGCATTCCAATTATCAAAAAGCTGGTATTTCTTTGGGTCCGTAACTTTCGAATCTCAGTTTGATAATGGATTTTCTTACTCTACAGATGCAAATGGTTTAGAGAAAGCTACGCTTATTTCCAAATTTATGGCACCGGGTTACCTGACAGAATCTATCGGTTTTGAGTATAAGCCTGTTAAATATTTCTCTACGCGGATTGGAACGGGAACGGCAAGACAAACTTTTGTATTGGCCAATGAAGAGCTTTCTGCTGCTAACCCTGGCAGGGTGGATAATTTTGGGGTTCCGCTGGAAGATAAGTTCAGAAATGACCTGGCCTTTCAAATTGTAGCTAACTTTGAAAAAGATGTTTTTCAAAATGTAAACCTGAAAACCAGGTATGCTGTTTTTGTCCCTTATGACCAGATTGATTATACTTCTCACCGGTTAGATGTAGCGGTAACGGCTAAAGTAAACCGCTTTATGAATGTATCTCTAACTGGCGTAGGGCTGTATGATAGAAATACAGATGCTAAAATACAGGGAAGCCAGACACTGGCCATGGGTTTTATCTTTATCTTTCCCCGTTAAATACCAGCAGATCAAATTTTAATGTTTGATTGTTATTAAAAATGTTTGCAACTTTGCAGACTTCTACCATTATAGATTAACTAATTGACTATCAATTAATAAAACATGTTCGAAAATTTACAGGATAAACTAGACCGCGCGTTTAAAGTTTTAAAAGGGCAAGGAAGCATTTCAGAGATCAACGTGGCTGAAACCATGAAGGAAATTCGTAAAGCTTTACTGGATGCTGACGTAAATTATAAAACTGCTAAAACCTTTACAGATGACGTAAAGGAAAAAGCGCTTGGACTTAACGTGCTTACAGCGGTTTCTCCGGGACAGTTGCTGACTAAGGTCATGAATGACGAACTGACTGCCCTGATGGGTGGTGAGGTGACAGAATTAGACCTAAAGACAAATCCTACTATAATATTGATTGCAGGACTGAATGGTGCGGGTAAAACTACCTTTTCCGGAAAGCTTGCAAATTACCTGAAAAGTAAAGGAAAAAAACCTTTATTGGTTGCTGGTGATGTTTATCGCCCTGCGGCAATAGATCAGCTGCAAATACTAGGCGAGCAAATTGGTGTTCCTGTATATGCAAATAAAGATTCTAAAGATCCTGTGGCTATTGCACTGGAAGGTATTGCACAAGGAAAGAAAGAAAATAATAATGTAATTATCATTGATACTGCAGGCCGCCTGGCTATTGATGAGCAGATGATGAATGAAATTGCAGATGTTAAATTACATACCAAACCGCATGAAATCTTGTTCGTGGTGGATGCAATGACTGGACAGGATGCAGTAAATACGGCTAAAGCATTTAATGAGCGTTTAGATTTTACCGGGGTCGTATTAACTAAACTTGATGGAGATACACGTGGCGGTGCTGCGTTATCTATTAAATCTGTGGTTAACAAACCGATTAAGTTTGTAGGTACAGGAGAGAAAATGGAAGCGCTGGATGTATTTTATCCAGATAGGATGGCTTCCCGTATCTTAGGTATGGGAGATGTTGTTTCTCTTGTTGAGCGTGCACAAGAGCAGTTTGATGAGAAAGAAGCTGCTGAACTTCAGAAAAAGATCCGTAAGAATAAATTTGACTTCAATGATTTCTACAACCAGATCCAGCAGATCAAGAAAATGGGTAACATGAAAGATCTGATGGGCATGATTCCCGGAGTAAGCAAAATGATGAAAAATGTGGAGATTGAAGATGATGCTTTTAAAAATGTAGAAGCGATTATTCAGTCTATGACAAAGTATGAGCGTGAAAACCCGGATAGCATTCAGCAAAGCAGACGTTTACGTATTGCAAAAGGGTCTGGAAATAAAATAGAAGAGGTCACTAAGCTGATCAAGCAATTTGAAGATATGCGTAAGGTGATGAAACAATTTTCTAATCCTGCGGCGGCAGCGAAAATGATGCGTGGAATGCCTAAAATGCCTCAGGGAAGGATGTAGGCATTAATTTTTCAGAAATAGATTTAAAGTATTTCCTGGTTACAGTTTGTAGCCGGGATTTTTTATGAAAAAAAATTACCACTTCAGGGAATAAGGGAATTAAGTTCGCTACTCTTATTCAAGACTATGTTAATTAAAACTTATGGAGGCGCTGTATTTGGTGTAGACGCTTTAACGATCACTATTGAAGTCAGTATTGGAAGTGGCAATAAATATCATTTAGTCGGTCTTCCGGATAATTCCGTAAAAGAGAGCCTGAGAAGAATAGAAAGTGCCATTCAATCTTCGGGGTTCAGAATGCCCAGGCAAAAGATCGTGGTGAATTTATCCCCTGCAGATATAAGAAAGGAAGGTACTTCTTATGACTTGCCTATTGCAGTAGGCATATTAGCCGCGTCAGGACAGATCTTGTCCGAAAAGGCAGCACAGTTCATTATTGCAGGAGAACTGTCTCTGGATGGAGGCCTGCAGCCGATAAAGGGTGTGTTGCCTATTGCCTTGCAGGCGCTTAGTTCTAGTTTTAAAGGATTTATCTTGCCCGCTGATAATGCCAGAGAGGCTGCCGTTGTATCGGATATACTGGTTTATGGGATGAAGAACCTGGCTGAGGTAATTGCATTTTTCAACGAGAAGGAAACTTTTGCTCCTACCATAGTAAATATCAGGGAAGAGTTTTTAAACAAAATAAGTCACTATGACCAGGATTTTTCTGATGTAAAGGGACAGGAAAGTATTAAGCGTGCTTTAGAAATTGCAGCAGCTGGCGGTCATAATGTAATTTTGATTGGCCCGCCTGGCGCGGGAAAGACAATGCTGGCTAAACGTTTACCTACGATCCTTCCCCCGCTTAATTTAGAAGAGGCATTAGAAACGACAAAAATACATTCTGTAGCAGGGAAACTAAATGCTGCAGACTCACTGATTACAGAACGGCCATTTAGAAATCCCCATCATAGTATTTCAGATACGGCATTGGTGGGCGGTGGGGCCAATCCGCAGCCCGGAGAGATATCACTGGCACATAATGGTGTATTATTCCTGGATGAATTGCCCGAATTTAAAAGAACGGTACTGGAGGTGATGCGGCAGCCGCTGGAGGACCGGCAGGTAACTATCGCCAGAACCCGTTTAAGCGTTGAATATCCCGCCAGTTTCATGTTAATTGCCTCCATGAACCCTTGTCCGTGTGGTTTTTATAACCATCCTGAAAAAGAATGCAGCTGTGCACCGGGTGCCGTCCAGAAATATCTGAATAAAATTTCCGGCCCTTTAATGGACAGGATAGATTTGCATGTAGAAGTTACCCCGGTAAATTTTAAAGAGCTTTCTTCTTTAAATCTAACAGAAAAAAGTGAAGATATCAGGCAAAGGGTAATTGCTGCGAGGGCTATACAGGACAAGCGTTTCGAAAACCATCCATCTATTCACTTTAATGCACAAATGAGCCCCAATATGGTTAGAAAGATCTGTACAATTAATGAGCAAGGCCGCACACTAATTAGGTTGGCGATGGAAAAATTGAGTTTATCTGCCAGAGCATATGACAGGATACTGAAAGTATCACGTACGATTGCTGATCTTGCTGCATCTGACGGGATTGAACTGGAACATGTTGCCGAGGCCATTCATTACCGGAGCCTGGATAGAAACCACTGGGCGGGATAAATAGTAAACCTGGTATATAAACCAGGCTTACTAAAGAACCAAATTCACAAAGATCCTGCCCGGGTTTAAATTAAATTAATACAGATAGTTTAGTGCAACTCTATCATTTGCATTAAATGTCCGGTTACCTCCATTAGAACAAGCTAGCATGAATGATGCTGCATCTGGTCCGGTTGGTGTTCCTGGAATAGGAATTGCGCCTATATTACTTGCCCCCTCATTTACAGGTGATCCGCCGCAGCTATATGCCCGGTTCATATAATCTGTGTGACGAAATCCAATGCAATGCCCAACTTCATGCTGAAGAACTGAGGCTAGGTAAAGCAAGTTAGGATTAGTGCCATAAGCAGCAGCGTTTGTATTCATTCTTACCTGGGGATAAGGGTTACCGGCCGAAGTAGGAAAACCGGAGGAGCCAAGGGTAATGAATCCGCCAGATGGCCCTTCATTGAATCCAACAACGTTGATATTACCAGTTGTTCCAGAGCTGGCCAGCTGAAAAGTAATCAATAAGCCAAGCGCATTATACCGGCTTATCATAGTATTTACTGCAGAAGTATATACCGCCGGCAAATTGGTTACAGAAACAGTGATTACTCTAGGTAAATTTCCTACTAAGTTCGTAGTTCTGTACTGCTCAGTTTCGGCAATGTTTAGAAGTTTATTATCTGTTTTATTCTGAAGATTTTCTTCGGTTAAAACAATGTCTCCTTCTACCAGGTAGCCGCCTTCTACTTTTCTAACCTCATCGGCACTAAAGCCTAGTGCTTTGATTTGAGATTTTGTAGTTGCAGAAATTTCATCTGGATTTACAGTGGTTGCAACCTCCTTTTTTTGGCATCCCAAAAATCCGATTGCAATCATGCCCAATAGGGCAAATGTGAATAAGTTAATTTTTTTCATAGGTTAGGTTTTTAATTGTCACTGCTCTCCATTGCAGCCATTTACAGCCGCAATTAGGAGTAGAGATCAATAGGTTAATAATTAGGCAGAAAGTTTTGTGAATTAGACGGTTATATTAAATTTATGCATAATTTTAACCATAAGCAAAATTTTAAAACCAAAAAACAGGTGGACATTAAATATTTATACCTAATTATTGCATTTTTTATCGCCCCATCTATCGCAAAGACACAAACATTGTCCAATACAGAAAGTAACGCCCTATTTTTAAAATATAAATTAGGGACAACTGGGACAAAAACAGCTAAAGAAAGTTCTTTGCTAATTAAAATTAGCAGGCCCCTAACATCCCAGGAAATTGAGTTGATAAAGCCGCTTCGTAGCTTCTCTATAGATCACCTGGTTATTCCGAAAAAGTTTGAACAACAGCTATCCAGTATAATTTTAGCTCAGGCTGAAGCTGGCCCGCTATGGAAAGCAGGAGAAAACCTGATAACTATTTACACGCAATATGCTAGTCAAAACAAGCAATTTATGGTCAGGATTGTGTTTAAACCACAAACTGGAAACATACAAAATCTTTTAAATTCTTTAAAAGGATATACTATTGATGTACACAATAACCTAATCATAGCAAACATCCGGATGAGTGAACTGGTCCCGGTACTAATGATGGATGTTGTATTATTTGCAGACATCGCACAAAAGGCAAAAGAAGAAATTGCGATTAACGGCCTTGATCTTTCTGTAAATGAGATCTCGGCAGTACATCAGCTTTATCCAGAGGTAAATGGATCTGGTATAACCATTTCGGTAAAGGAAGGGATGTTTGAACGCAAAGATATTGACATTGCCCCAAACATTACCACTTTACCTGCTAAGCTGCCTCCAGAAACTCCACATGCAACAATCATGGCAACGCTGGCCTCTGGCAGGGGAAATACTTTTATTAAGGGTAAAGGAGCAGCCCCGTTTGCCCGCCTGACTTCTTCTGATTTTAGCAACCTAATGCCCGATGAGACCGGACAATTGAATAGCTTAAAAGTAAATGTCCAAAATCATTCTTATGGTACAGACATAGATAATCTGTATGGAATAGAGGCGGTAGCCTATGATAGGCAGGTTTTTGAAGCAGATACCCTGATCCATGTTTTTTCTGCCGGAAATAAAGGTACGGGCAGTCCTGCTAGCGGAATTTACAAGGGCATTCCAAATTTTGCCAATTTAACCGGTAACTTTAAACAAGCTAAAAACATTTTGGTCATAGGCGGGATTAACCGCGAGAACATCCCTGAGCCGCTAAGCAGCAGAGGGCCGGCTTATGATGGTAGAATAAAACCAGAATTGGTAGCTCTGGGAGAAGACGGGACTTCTGGTGCTGCAGCACTAACCTCTGGAGTTGTTGCCTTATTACAACAAAAATTCAATGCGCAATATGGCAAAAAACCGTCTTTAGCCGTGATCCGAAGTATTCTAGCGAATAGTGCCGATGATCTGGGCACTGCGCATGTCGATTATATTACGGGCTTTGGAAAAATAAATGCCCTGCAATCCCTGCAAACGATCACTGATAACAGGTTTATCACCAATACCATTAGTCAGGATCAGGAATTTAGTTTTCCTGTAAATGTTTCCTCCGCTCAAAAAGAGATTAAGGTTACCCTGGCATGGACAGATCCTCCTGCGGAGATAAACAGCACACAGGGCCTTGTAAATCATTTAGACCTCTCCCTGGAAACTCCATCAGGTAATATTATATTGCCATGGGTATTGAATAGCTACCCAAGCATAGATTCCCTTTCATTACCTGCGACACGAAAAATCGATGACCGTAATACCATCCAGCAGCTTAGCCTGGAAAACATAACTGCTGGTAATTATATTATTCATGTAAAAGGCAGAAAAATAGCTCAGTTAAAGCAAAATTTCGCTATTGCGTACAAACTTAAACCTACTGCTTCATTTAACTGGACTTTCCCCGAACAGAATGACGCGATTTTTGCCGGAGAAGATAATTACCTCAGGTGGTCTGGTAGTTTTTCAGGCCAGCAAGGTAAATTATCTGCAAGCTATGACAATGGCTTGAGCTGGACTAGCCTGGGTAACAATATAAGCCATGAGGGTTCTTTTTACAAATGGCGGGTGCCACTGCTGTTTACTTCTGCCCTATTAAAAATGGAAATTAATGGAACGGAATACCTAAGCCGCTCTTTTATAATTTCGGCACCGCCAATTCTTAGTGTTGGCTATAACTGTGCAAACAAATTATTATTGCATTGGACCCCGCAGTCTTCTGCCACTGGATATACCCTGTTTAATCTACAGAATAATACATTAGTAGCCATAGCTGGTCTAAAAGATACCATTGCTGAAATCGATAAAGGCCTTTTATCTTCTCCGTATCTTGCTGTATCTGCAAATGGCGCTGGGTTTAGTGGTTTAAAAAGCTATACAATAGATTACAACCTACAAGGGGTTTCTTGCTATGTACGTACTTTTATTGCGGGTATAGCAGGGGAAACGGTTAAGCTAGATCTTACTTTAGGGACAATCTACGGACTGAGGCGCCTGATCTGGGAAAAACAAACCTCTGCGGGTGTATTTACGCGTCTGGGCGTAACAGAAATTATAAACGGAATGCTTAACTACACGCAAATAGATACAAGCCCCAAATTTGGCCCGCAGTTTTACAGGGTGATTATGGAAACTATAGATGGCCTGCAAATCTATTCTGATGTACTAAAGGTTAATTTCTTAAAAGAGGCTGATTTTGTAACTTACCCCAATCCTGTATCCGATTATTTATCTATTGTAAGCGGAGATTTTGAGGCATATAGTTTTTCTTTATTTAACCTGGCCGGACAGAAACTGATGCAAGTGGAAGGCTCTGGCAATAAACAAGTGAATATGACGAGTTTAGTCTCTGGAGTTTATATTGGCATTATCTCCAGAAACGGTGGGATTTTAAAACGCATCAAACTGATAAAAAGATAAGTTTAAAAAGAATCCTCTTCTTCATTATCATCATGTTCATCACCCTCTAATTCTTCTTCCTCTTCTTCGGGTACATATGCAGCAATTTCCCTGCCTATGGCATTGATCTCTTCGTCTTCTTCAAAAAGAGGCAATGCCGTTTCCGAATCTAATTTAAGCCATTGTGATTCCGTATCTTTTTGTATTTCAACATATTCTTTGCCTTCTTTAAAAACTACATAGGTATCATTTCCTTCAGGGAATATCGCGTAGTTAATTGTACCTATGGTGATGTCAAATGGTTCTTTCATTTCGTTATGCTCATATTATAAATCCTGTTTAAATACAGATTTAAGCGTCAAATATACTAATTCATTGTTTTTAGCTTGTTAATAAATTTGATAAAGTTAGCATCACCATAGTTAGCTGCTCCTGATTCATTGTAACTAACTCTTCCCATCTTATCAAAAACTACCGTCGTGGGCAAAGTCCCCTTAAACAGCACCTCTGGAATCTCACTGTCTATTGCATAGACCGGTAACTGATAGTGCATTCTATCCATATATTTTTGTGATTTAACCAAATTTCCATCGGCATCGGCCAAAATAAAAATAACGTCCTGATCTCCTTTAAATTTCTCATACAGCTTATTTACTCCAGACATCTCCGCCAGGCAGGGAGGGCACCAGGTAGCCCAGAAATTAAGAAAGATAACTTTACCTTTTAGATCACCAAGATCGATAGTTTTGCCTGTTACATCTTTGAATCGTATACCCGAAAGGTTTAACGTTTTTTCCTTTTCTACACCTCCTTCTACTGTAATATCTGGCTTAAAGAACCCAACTCCCATTAACCCCTGTAATACTAATGCTTTTGCCGGAGGGACAAAGGTGAGCACAAATATCACGATAAAATAGAGTGCATAATATATATTCTTGCGGTTAATTAGTTTTTTCATGGCAATAGATTCTATTAAATAAATACTATTTTGCAGTATTCAAAAGCATGACGAAGCAGAATTGTTGCCTGGATATTCAATTTTCAGGATAGCTTACAACACTGATCGTATACACACAAAGATAAGATAAATGGGCACTTATAAATGGCCGGATGTTAAAACCCCGGTAGCAGAAATTAAACCGATAGCGCGTACTATTCATGGAGATACGGTAACAGACAACTATTACTGGATGATCGATTATTTTAAAAAGGGGCCCGATAGCGACAAAACGGTAGATTACCTAAAAGCTGAAAATTCTTATCTGGACGCCATGATGAATGGCACGGATCAATTACAGGCTGATCTGTTTGAAGAAATGAAGGCCCGTATTAAGGAAAAGGATGAGTCTGTACCCGTATTTAAAAATGGTTATTTTTATTATACACGAACCGAACAAGGAAAACAGTATTCTAAATATTGCCGCAAAAAAGAAAGCTTAAATAGTAAAGAGGAGATATTACTGGATATTGATGAACTGGCTAAAGGCCATTCTTATTTTTCTGCAACAGGTTATACGGTTAGCCCGGATAATAAAATGCTGGCCTACGGGGTGGATAAAGTTTCCCGCAGGCAGTATACGATTTTGATCAAAAACCTGGAAACGGGAGAAATGCTGCCAGATGCAATTGAGAATACAGAAGGAGATGCCGTTTGGGCAGCAGATAATAAAACATTGTTTTATACGGCTAAGAATCCAGACACCCTGCTTAGTGAAAAGATACAAAAGCACCGGCTTGGCAGTGATCCCCTAAAAGATTCTGTGGTTTATGAAGAGCAGGATAAATCGAATTATATTGGGGTTGGGAAATCTAAATCAGGGAAGTATATTTTTATTTATTCGTCTGCAACTTTATCTTCTGAAGCCAGAATGATTAGTGCAGATCAGCCAGATGCCGGGTTTAAAGTATTTGAGCCGAGGACAAAAGATGTTTTATATAGCGTTATTCCTCTGGAGGATAAGTTTTTAATATTAACAAACTGGGAAGCAAATAATTTCAGGTTAATGGAGTGCCCGCTGGGTCTGACAGGAAAAGAAAACTGGAAGGAAGTGATCCCGCATCGTAAAGATGTATTGTTAGAAGAGGTGGAAGAGTTTAAAGACTTTCTTGTCATTTCAGAACGTAAAAATGGATTGGTTCAATTGCGAATCCGTGATTTACAGGGACCAGAATATGATATTGATTTTGGTGAACCGGCTTATACCGCGGTTGTGGGTACAAACCCAGAGTATACCAGTAAAACGTTCCGTTATATCTATACCTCCATGACCACCCCTGTATCTGTGTATGATCATCATATGGAAACAAAAACCAAGACGCTGATGAAACAGCAAGAGGTTGTAGGTGGTTATCATGCTGAGGATTATATCACAGAACGTTTACATGCTACAGCGGAAGATGGAACGAAAGTGCCTATTTCACTCGTGTATAAAAAAGGATTAAAAAAAGACGGAAAAGCCCCGCTCCTGCTTTATGCTTATGGATCTTATGGCCATAGTATGGATGCTTCATTTTCTGCAAATAACCTGAGCTTACTAAATCGAGGTTTTGTATTTGCGATTGCACATATCCGCGGCGGACAGGAAATGGGGAGACAGTGGTATGAGGATGGCAGGCTGATGAAAAAAATGAATACGTTTACCGATTTCATTGATTGTGGTAAGTTTTTGATCGAGCGCCAGTTTACAAGTGCAGCACATTTGTACGCGCAGGGTGGCAGCGCTGGGGGTCTATTGATGGGTGCGGTGATTAATCTACAGCCAGATTTATGGCATGGGGTGATTGCACAGGTCCCTTTTGTTGATGTGGTCAATACGATGCTGGATGAAAGTATTCCGCTAACAACAAATGAGTTTGATGAATGGGGAAATCCTCAGCATGAAGCGGCATACAGGTACATGAAAAGCTATTCTCCTTATGAGAATATTGAAAAGAAAGCGTATCCAAACTTATTGGTTACCACTGGGCTGCACGATAGCCAGGTTCAGTATTTTGAACCTGCCAAATGGGTAGCTAAATTGCGTGCTGAAAAAACAGGTAAAAATGTACTTCTCCTAAAAACTAATATGGAATTTGGTCATGGTGGTGCCTCAGGCAGATTTGATTACTTGAAAGACATTGCTTTAAACTATGCGTTTTTATTTGCCCTGGAGGGCATTAAGGAGTAATTTTATTATTTAAAAACTTGCGCTATGTTATTTTGTTACGGTTATTAGATCAACCCTAACAAAATGGAAAGCAAAACATATACGGAAATCGCACCCGGCGTCTGGAGCATGAAGATTGTATTTGTAAATATCTACATGATTACCACCGGCCCCGAAGAATGGATATTGATAGATGCCGGGATCAAAGGCAGCGCAGAAAAAATTATTGCAGCGGCAGGAGAATTATTTGGCGAAGATCTTCCTCCCGCTGCGATTATTCTGACACATGGTCATTTTGACCATACTGGCGCATTAAAAACACTGCTAAAAAAATGGCCGGTTGAAGTGTATGCGCATTCGCTGGAAATGCCTTATCTGACCGGGTTATCTGCTTATCCACCACCAGATCCTACGGTTGGTGGCGGATTAATGAGCTTTTTTTCTTTCCTGTATCCTAAAAACCCAATTAACCTGGGTGCACATGTACATCCTGTTCATAAAGATGGAACGTTACCTTATACTTCAGACTGGATTTATATTCATACTCCGGGCCATTCTCCAGGACACATCTCTTTATTCAGACCAGAAGACCGGGTGTTGATTGCAGGAGATGCTTTTGTAACCATAAAATCCGAATCTCTGCTTTCTGTGATCACACAGAAAAAACAATTATCCGGACCACCTAAATATTTGACGCCTAATTGGCTTGCCGCGGCTATGTCTGTAAAAAAATTATGGGATTTAAAACCCGAAATTGCAGGAACAGGCCATGGACCTGCTATGAAGGGTGATGAACTGACCCAGGGACTGGGAAATCTGGTGAATGATTTTCAGCATCTTGCGATACCAGAACAGGGCAGATATGTTCGTGAACCAGCCAAAACAAATAAAAAAGGAGTGCAGCACCTTCCTCCTGAACCATTTAACAAAGTATTGGCGTTTTCTTTATTTGCAATTTCTGCAACAATTGCTTTTAGCCTGGCCAGGAAAATAAACCGTTAAACACAAAATGCTGCAGCGGTTAACCGCTGCAGCATTTTGTATAATAAGGTAATTATAAATTTAGATCAGCTCTACACTGCGGTTAACAAATGCAGTAAGTTCTGCTCCTGTTAACATTCCCTGAGAAAGTAACGCTAGATCAACTGCCTGTTTTGCTAAAGCACCTTGTTCTGTTTCATCTTCAGATTGAAGAATCCGGTTAACCAGTTTATGATTTCCATTAATAGCTACTTTATAGCTATCAGGCATATTGCCATAGAAGCTCATTCCACCGCCCATTTGAGCCATGTCTTTCATTCTACGCATAAACTCATCCATGGTTACTGTAACAGGAAACTCTTCTGGGTGAAGACCTACAATCTCTACCTGGAAACCGGGCTTAATGATCGCTTTTTCAAATACTGCTTTTACTTTTGCAGATTGGTCTTCAGTTAATACAGACTCGATCGCTTCGTCTTTTTCTATTAACTTGCTTGCCACACTAGAATCAACACGTTTTAACAACGTTTTTTCAAGTTTTTGTTCTAAAGAGCTTACAAAATGATTGTCTATTGCAGAATTCATTAACAATACATCATAATCCTTTCTATTTGCTGATTGGATGAAACTGTCTTGCTTAGCTGGATCATTTGTGTAGATATAAACTACTTGCCCATTTTTATCTGTCTGGATTTCTTTTACCTTTTCATGGTATTCTTCCAGGGTATAGTTTTCGTTTTTGGTATTAGTTAATAAGGCAAAATCTTTCGCTTTATCATAGAATTTCTCTTCGCTCACCATTCCGTATTTCACGAAAAGACCGATATCTCCCCATTTTTCTTCGTACCCTTTTCTATCTTTATTGAAAAGTTCTCCTAGTTTATCCGCTACCTTTTTAGTGATATAACTATTGATCTTTTTCACATTACTATCTGCCTGAAGAAAACTTCTGGAAACATTAAGCGGGATATCTGGTGAATCAATTACTCCGTGCAATAACATTAAAAATTCTGGAACGATATCTTTAACCTCATCTGTAATAAATACCTGGCGGCTATACAATTTGATTTTATTGCGCTGCATGTCGAAATCATTCTTAACTTTAGGGAAGTACAATACGCCCGTTAAATTGAAAGGATAATCAACATTCAGGTGGATCCAGAATAAAGGATCTTCAGAGAATGGATAAAGTTGTTTGTAAAAATCAAGATAATCCTGATCTGACAAATCTGCAGGTGCTTTCGTCCAAATAGGTGCAGTAGTGTTAATAATGTTATCTACTTCAACTGCAACAGATTTTGGCTTACCTTCTTCATCTTCACCATCAGGAATTTGCTCTGTCTTTGTACCAAACTTGATTGGAACAGGTAAAAATTTACCGTATTTATCCAGGATCTCCTCTAGTTTACTTTTGCTTAAAAACTCTTCTGATTCTGTATTGATATGAAGAATAATGTCTGTTCCGCGTGTAGTGCGGCTACCTTCAGTTATTTCATAAGAAGTACTTCCGTCACAAACCCATCTTGCTGGCTGTGCACCATCCTGATAAGATAAAGTTTGGATCTCTACCAGGTCTGAAACCATAAAAGCAGAATAAAACCCTAAACCAAATTTACCGATGATCTCATTGGCATCTTTAGCATCTTTAAACTTCTCTACAAATTCACTTGCGCCAGAAAAAGCTACTTGGTTGATATATTTCTTGATCTCTTCGGCTGTCATCCCTAACCCGCTGTCGCTGATGGTGATAGTCTTTTTCTCTTCATCAAGGGCAACTTCAACAAGGGTATCACCTAGTTCTCCGTTATATTGTCCCAGGGCAGCCAAACGTTTGATCTTTTGTACCGCATCAACCGCATTTGAAACCAGCTCACGCAAAAAGATCTCATTGTCTGAGTAAAGGAACTTTTTAATAATCGGAAAAATGTTTTCGGTATGTATGGAAATACTCCCTTTTTCTTCTATGCTCATATTTTAAATCATTTTTAAGTACATCTGTCCTTATCAAGGGATGTTCCAATTTAAATTTTTGTCAAATTGACAGTGCTTTTAAGAAGGGGATTTTACAGATAATATTACAATCTTGTAGCAAAGTTCTTCTGTATCTTTGCTGTTGAATGGAATATAATGTACACACCTTGCCAAATGGCATACGCTTTCTTCATGTACCGTCAGCATCAGCGATTTCTCATGCTTGTATAATTATCAATAGCGGCTCACGTGATGAAACTGAATCTCAAGCCGGGCTTGCTCACTTTATAGAGCATCTTGTATTTAAACGCACGGAAAAAAGAAGCACGAATCAAATCCTGAACAGGCTGGAAAGTGTTGGAGCAGATTTAAACGCGTATACCACTAAAGAATATACTTGTATCCATGCTTCTTTCCTTCATCCCTACCTGGACAGAACTTTAGAGCTATTTAACGATATTATTTTTCACTCTACCTTTCCTGAAGAAGAAATGGAAAAAGAGAAAAGTGTCATTCTTGATGAAATCGCTTCTTATCTTGATCAGCCGGAAGAAGCAATTTATGATGATTTTGAAGATCTTGTTTTTGCAGATCATCCGCTGGGCCGTAATATTCTGGGTACAACAGAGAGTGTAAGCAAGCTTTCCAGACAGGATATTAATGATTTTATTGCCGCAAACTACCACACCGATAAAATTGTGATTGCTGTGCTTGGAAACTATACCTTTCCAAAAGCGATTAAGACATTTACAAAATATTATGCAGATATTCCTGAGAATTTATATCAGCCGAGCAGAAAGGCACCCTCAAAATCTGCGGTAATTACCCGCGCAGACCAAAAGCCCATCATGCAAGCCCATACCATGATCGGGGCACCTGCTTATTCTCTGTATCATCCTTTTAAAACAGGATTGCTGCTCCTTAATAATTTATTATGCGGAACTGGAATGAGCTCGATATTAAATTTACAGATTCGGGAAAAACACGGAATTGCTTATAGTATAGAATCTGGTTACAGCCCGCTAAGTGATACCGGGATCTTTACGCTATATTTTGGTACAGATAAAGAAAAGGTGAATAAGGCACATGCCCTGATCTACAAAGAATTTAAAAAACTTAAAGATAATCCGCTAACAGAAATACAGTTACAGCGGGCAAAAAATAAATTTATAGGACAGATTGCGCTTGGTGAAGAGAATAGAATTGGCTTGATCATTTCTATGGCAAAAAGCCTGATTGATTATGACAAGATTGACAGCCTGGATACCGTTTTCAAAAAAATAGAAGAGGTAAGCAGGGATCAAATGGCCGAAATTGCCAATGAAATACTAGACGAAAAAAATCTTAGTGTCTTATCCTTTTACCCTTTAGGGTAATATTCGTACTTTTGTATCCTATCCTTTCCGGTTTAAGGACGGGGTTATACCATAGAAAGGTATTATAAATGATAACGGCTTTTAAAATTATATAAATGAAATTACCAATTGTAGCTTACGGGGATCCGGTTTTAAGAAAAGTATGCGAAAGCATCGATGAAAATTATCCGGATTTAAAAAAACTGATTAGCAATATGTTTGACACCATGTATGCTGCAAGTGGCGTTGGGCTGGCAGCTCCTCAGGTTGGCCTTCCAATCCGATTATTCATTGTAGATACCGGAGAGGATGAAGATGGCAAACCGGGTTACAAAAGGGTATTTATCAATGCCAAAATCTTAGAGGAAAGTGGAGAGCCATGGGCATTTACCGAAGGCTGTTTAAGTATCCCTGAAATAAGGGAAGATGTAATGCGCAAGCCAAATATCCGTGTTCAGTATTATGATGAGAACTGGGAGCTCCATGAAGAAGAGGTTACAGCAATGCCTGCCCGTGTTATACAGCATGAATATGATCACATAGAAGGTAAACTATTTACCGACACGCTGAGCCTGCTGCGTAAAAGAATGCTAAAGTCTAAGCTGGATTCAATTTCAAGAGGTGATATTCGTGCAGACTACAAAATGAAGTTTCCACAACCCCGAAAAAGACGCTAGTTATTGCTTTGACGGCTTTTATCTCCATTAAAGATCTGCTGCATTAACTTACCCCAGGCAAAAGGATTTAATAACGGATTGGTTTGTACCAGGTTCCCATTTAAATTTCTTTCCTGGTTGATCCGGAAATTACCCGATGAAATTTCTCCTGCGTCTCTTGGAAGGTACTGGATCATTCCTTCCAATGAATGCCTTGACAGGTTCTTCCTTGCAATCTCCATATCATCATCAGCCACCTTCATGGCCAGGAAGTCTTTGGTAAATTCTTCCACGGTAGCCCATGGATAGATACGGACAGCAGGTAAATAAACAATTTCTGATTTCATTTTTACCATTGCAGTATACTGAAGTTCGTTAATTTGCGAAGGAATCACAAAAACCTTATCCGTATAGCCAATTGCGTTATAAATTAACGTATCTCCAGGATGCGCTACAAACGAAAAATATCCTTTATAATTGGCTGCATAGCGCTGATCCTGGTTCGATTTATTAGTAATGGTAACATATGGAACAACAAAACTGCTATCCTGATCCGTAATAATTCCTGAAAGCTGAACCAGTTTTCTCCCCTGAGGCTTTTGCTGCGCAAAAAGCCCCACCGTAAAAAAAATGAAAATCAGTGTGAAAGTATACTTCATCGGACAAAAATAACTGTAATAAATACAGTGACTAGTTAAATTTTGTTAAATGCTTTATACTGGCTCTGCTAAATTAATAGCTTCAACTGCAGTTATTTGTGGAACAGCTTTCATAATTGCCTGTTCAATTCCTGCTTTCATGGTCATAAAACTCATTTTGCAGGACCCACAATTTCCTAATAATTTTAATTTAACTACATTATCTGACGTAATCTCCTCTATAGCAACGTTTCCGCCATCTGCAATAAGATAAGGACGGATAGTTTCTAATGCTTGTTCTACTTGTTCTGTTAGATCCATGATCAATATTTAAAATATAAATTTAGTAATTTTTTTAGTAATTCGAAGGTACTGCATTATTGATTGCTATTTGCTGTGCAATCTTTCCTGCTATTTCTGAAAATGCTAAAGACATTTTATCCTCCTTATTCATTGCAATTGGCGTACCACTATCTCCACCTTCGGTAATTCCCTGTACCAGAGGGATCTCTCCAAGAAACGGGACATTAAATGAGGCTGCCAAAGCTTTTCCGCCATCCCTGCCAAAAATATAATATTTGTTTTCAGGTAATTCTTCCGGTGTAAAGTAAGCCATATTTTCTATCACCCCCAACACAGGGATGTTTATTCCTTGCATTCTAAACATTGCTAGTCCTTTTCTTGTATCTGCCAATGCAACCTGTTGAGGAGTGGTCACAATAACAGCTCCGGCAATTGGAAAACTTTGAGTGATCGTGATGTGGATATCTCCTGTTCCTGGAGGAAGATCTACAATCAAATAATCCAGTTCACCCCAGTCTGCATCATTAAATAATTGCTTAATTGCATTAGAGGCCATTGGCCCGCGCCACGGCACAGGTTGGTCTGGATCTGCAAAAAATCCTAAAGATAAAAGCTTAATGCCATATTTCTCTATCGGCAGGATCAGCGTTTTGCCATCTTCAGTATCTCTTGCACTTGGCTTAGCACCAACCAATCCAAACATTGTTGGGACTGAAGGCCCATAAATATCCGCATCAATCAAACCAACTTTTGCGCCTTCTGACGCAAGTGTTACCGCAAGATTGCTGGCTACAGTTGACTTACCAACCCCCCCTTTTCCAGAAGATACCAGGATAATATTTTTGATATCTTTCAATTGAGTGGTATCATTTGGTTTGGTTACCCTAGAAGTGATGTTGATACTTACTTCCGCTTCTTTGTCAACAAAATATTTAATTGCATTGAGACAGGCATTCTTCAGCATATCCTTCATCGGGCATGCCGGAGTAGTCAGTTCTAAGGTAAAACTTATCTTTTTATCTTCGATAGCCAGCTCTTTAATCATGTTTAAGGTCACAAGATCTTTTTTAAGATCAGGGTCTTCTACATTTCTTAGCGCAGCTAAAACTTGTTCTACAGTGATATTCATTGCCCAAAATTAACAAAAGCAAGGTACAATTAATTGATTTTAGGCTTTTTAAGTGTAATTTTAACACGAAATAAACATTTGCAATTAACGTTAAGCTACTAAACATCTATTTTACAGCATGCATCTTCCAAAAATAACGATTCCTAAAAAATACATCAGATCAGGTGCATGGGGTTTAGGCATATTTCTTATACTAGTCATTATCGCGGGCGCTATCGCTTATAGCAAAAGAGAAGCATTACTTAAAAAAATGGTGGCTAAAGCAATTGCAAAAGCTGACCGGGATTATGGTTTGGACATAAAAATTGAGCAAGCTGGTTTTAGCGGTTTGAGTACAGTTCAGATGAAAAACATCTCTGTAGTACCTGCAGATCGCGACACTTTAACCACCATAACTGATCTTACCATTGGGGTTAAATTATTCCCACTGCTTTTTGGAGATGTAAAGCTGGCAGAAATCGGACTAAACACCGGCAAATTTAATGTGGTTATAAAAGACAGCCTGACTAATCTTGATTTTATCCTGAAAAGGAAAAAGAAAGACAAGACAGATACGAAGTCAAAGCTAGACCTAAGTGAAATTGCCCATGATGTATTGAACCAGGTCTTGAATAAGATTCCTGATGACATGCAAATGAAGAACCTGCTGTTCACCCTCAATGATAATGATACGGCTAAACTTAGTTTCCTTACTACCTCCGCAACTATTGACGGCGGAGACTTAAACTCTACTATTATTGTAAATAAGGATCAGGCTACCTGGCATGTTAACGGCCAGGTCTTTCCGGGTAAAAAACAAATGGATGTACTATTTTTTGCAGATCATAAAAAGGTAGAACTTCCTTATTTAGATCATAAGCTACATGCAAAATTTAGTTTCGATACTGTTAGAACAGAATTAAAAAGTGCAGAATATAGCGGAGACAATTTTAAGATTACCGGTTCTTGGTCTGTCAGAAATTTATTGATCAATCATGCAAAAATAGCGGCTAATGATATTGTCGTTAAAAACGCAAAAATTGATGCTGATGTATTGATAGGACCAAACTTTGTAGCCCTGGACAGTACTTCTACCGTCCATCTCAAAGATGCAGCCATCCATCCTTTCTTAAAATACACCTTATCACCTTATAAAATCTACGAAGTAAAACTTCATGCTGATGAGCAAGATGCACAGTCTGTCCTCAATGCATTCCCACAGGGATTATTTGAATCTTTAGAAGGACTTCAGGTAAAGGGAAAGATCAAATATGATCTTAATTTTTACCTGGATAGCAGCGAACCAGACAGCCTTAAGTTTAATTCAACACTGACCCCTTATAATTTCAAGATCGTAAAATGGGGTAAAACAGATCTTCAAAAGATAAACAGCACCTTTATATATACTCCGTATGAGTATGGAAAACCGATGCGTGATATTACTATTGGCCCCTCCAACCCAAACTTCACCCCCCTATCACAAATTTCCAGCAATTTTAAAAATGCACTCCTTACCTCAGAAGATCCTTCATTTTTTACGCACAGGGGATTTGTAGAAGAATCTATCAGAAAATCATTTGTCATCAATTTTAAGGAAAAGAAGTTCGTGAGAGGCGGAAGTACGATTTCTATGCAATTGGTTAAAAACGTATTTCTAAGCCGTCAGAAAACACTGGCACGCAAAGCTGAAGAAATCTTGATCGTATGGATGATTGAAAACAACCGGTTGATCAGCAAACAGCGGATGTTAGAGGTTTATTTCAATATTATTGAAATGGGGAAAAACATTTACGGCATCGGTGAAGCTTCCAGACAGTACTTTGGCAAAAGTCCGGCAGAGCTGAGCGTGGGTGAAGGTATTTTCCTGGCGAACATTGTTCCCCGCCCTAAAATTGCCATGTTCAAATTTAGAGGAGATGGCGGACTTAAAGACTATATGCTGCCTTACTTTAAATATATGGGCAGGATCATGTCGCGCCGCGGATTAACACCTGCAGACACCAGTGGATACGGTTTTTATAATGTACGTTTAAGAGAAGGTTTGCGTCAATATCTATTACCGGACTCCGCTACAGCAGATACTACTGGATTTGATACTGACAATGCACCTGTACAAATGCAGGATGAATCAAAAAACCTGTTCGACAAGTTATTTGGCAAATCTAAAAAAGATAGTGTTACAAAATCAGCTATCGTACAGGATACTGTAAAGAAGACCAAGAAAGAATTGCGAAAGGAACGCCGTGAAAAGCGCCGGAGGGAGCAAGAACAGAATTAACATCGCTTAATACAAACCATGGACACGATACAGGTTGGAGACAGAACATTCGAGATAATGATCGGGAATGAGCAGATCAATAAACGCACAGAAATAATAGCAGCACAATTAAACATTGATTATGAAGCCCTTTGCCCAATTTTTATAGGGGTATTAAATGGAAGCTTTCTTTTTATGGCTGATCTTTTAAAAGAGATGGACATCCCCTGCGAAGTGGGTTTTATCAAAGTATCCTCTTATAAAGGCACAGAAAGCAGCGGAGCATTAAAAGAAGCATTTGGATTACCAGATAATTTGATAGACCGCCATATCATCTTAGTAGAAGATATTGTTGATACTGGATTTACCTTAAAATATATTTTAGAAAAAGTTTATTTGCAACAGCCGGCTTCAGTTAGTGTGTGTGCTCTTTTATACAAACCCGAAGCGATACAAACACCTATTAAAGAGCTGGACTACATTGGGTTCGAGATTCCAAATGAATTTGTAGTGGGCTATGGTTTAGATTACGATGGTCTGGGCAGAAACCTCAAAGACATTTACCGTACCACTTCCGATCATTAATCTTTATCCTGAATACGGTAATTTTTTCACAAATTTGCAAAAACATATTTATATCTAAAAATGACAATACATAAAGAAGGTTATACAACCATAGCGCTTTCCCTGCTTTTTATCTTCGTACTAAATGCTATAATTGATTACAGGTTCGCAGACATCTTCTGGCTAAGATGGGCTATTTATATTGCTTCATTTGCTTTGTTTATTACTGTCCTTCAGTTTTTCAGAAACCCATCAAGAACTTTTGCAACAGGCAGCAATTTAGTGATCTGTCCTGCAGACGGTAAAGTTGTTGTGATCGAAGAGACAATAGAAGGCGAATATTTCAAAGACAAAAGATTACAGGTTTCTATATTTATGTCTCCGGTAAATGTACACATTAACAGAAACCCAATATCAGGGGTAGTAAAATTTTTCAAATATCACCCTGGAAAATATCTTGCTGCATGGAACCCGAAGTCTTCTACCGAAAATGAGCGTACAACTGTGGTTGTAGAGCATAATAATGGAACTCCGGTATTGTTCAGACAAATCGCTGGTGCTTTAGCCAGAAGGATAGTATGGTATGTTAAAGAAGGTGATGTAGTAGAACAGAGCAAAGAGTTTGGATTTATAAAATTTGGTTCAAGAGTAGATATTTACCTTCCTGTTGGCACAAAGATCAACCTGGAGTTAGATCAGGTGGTTAAAGGTGGTATCACTGTTCTTGCTGAACTTACTTAATCAAACACAGCTATAAATCTCTCTATAAAAAAGCGGGACTATCTTTCATTAGATAGTCCCGCTTTTTTATGGGCCTAAGCTGCTATCTACTGAACGATCTCCATACCGCTTAGCCATTGGTTATGAATAAAGGCAAGGCCTAATCATGCCCGGCTAACAGGACGTCATAAAACCTGAGGGCACAAAAAAAGCCTTCCCGATTTTGTCAGGAAGGCTTATATATTTTTGGAGAATATTATTATACTCTCTTAGATTTGATACGAGCCGCTTTACCAGTTAATTCACGTAGGTAGAATAATTTCGCTCTACGCACTTTACCGTGACTGTTAACTTCTATTTTAGCAATGTTTGGCGAATTGATAGGGAAAATACGTTCCACACCAATACCGTTAGACATTTTACGAACTGTAAATGTCTCATTAGCACCTACGCTGTTACGTTGTAAGACCACACCCTGGTAAATTTGAATACGTTCTTTATTACCTTCGCGAATTTTATAGTGAACACTCACTGTATCTCCTGATTTGAATGCAGGAAACTCGTTCTTTGCGATTACCTGCTCTTCAACAAATTTTACTAAATCCATGATTTTAAGCTATTAAGCCGACTTTTTGTTGTTTAAAATCGGACTGCAATATTAGGAATTTTATTTTATAAATAAAAGTGATTTTTATATTTTTCCACATAATATATAAATTCTTTATAAAATGCAGGGTTCCCTTCGGGCAATAGAAAAATCAAATTTACTCATTTATTGACCTCTATACATTTGTGAGAGGCTTTTTCCACTAATATGAGAGTTCTCCAGTGCACCACTTTCAACGTCAAATAATATTTCCATTAATTTAACTTTTTCATAAGGAATGTCTTGAGGCTCCTCCAATCCGATTCTCCGGTAATTGTGAAATGTATTCATGGAAACATTCAATATTTTAGGGATCACTTTGATCGCAAATTTGTATTCCTTAACAGTAAGCTGGTCTAAAAACTGGTTGATCTTGTACTTTTCAATATTTTCACTCATCCTTGTTGAAATTAATTTAACATCATTTTATCTGTATACAAAATATTTATTTCTACAGAAATTTCGTAAATATATAAATAATTTCAATTATACGTTAGTATAAAAGAAATAATATTCATTCAGGAAATAAATACCAGCATTCGACTGGGTTAGACAGAGGAAAAATGAAAAGGAGGTTACCGGTAACGGACTAATCCTCGAGAAGATCCGGCCGAAGCCGCTGTGTCCGTGCTACAGCCTGCTCATGCCTCCAGTTATTAATTTTAGACTCATGGCCGCTTAAAAGGATTTCAGGAACGTGGTGCCCCTTCCAATCAGCCGGACGGGTATATACAGGAGCATCTAACAGTCCGCCCTGGAAACTATCTGATAAAGCAGAAGTCTCATCATTTAATACCCCTGGAATTAACCTGACAATCGCATCCACTAAAACCGCAGCAGGAAGCTCACCACCAGACAACACATAATCTCCTATAGAAATCTCCCTGGTCACATAAAGATCCCTGATCCGCTGGTCAATTCCTTTATAATGACCGCAAAGTATAATCACATTTTTTAATCCGGAAAGCTCATTGGCTATAGTTTGATTAAGCGTTACACCATCAGGAGTCATAAAAATAACCTCATCATAAGTTCTTTGCGCCTGCAATTCCTCAATACATTTTGCAAAAGGAGCGATAGACATCACCATTCCACTTCCCCCACCATAAGGATAATCATCTACACTGCGTTGTTTGTTCTCAGAATAATCCCGGAGGCTGTGAACCACAATTTCGGCGATCCCTTTAGTTTGGGCCCGCTGAAGGATAGAATGGGCAAAAGGACTTTGCAACAGGTCTGGCAGAACAGTTATAATATCAAAACGCATAAGATTCAAATTTAATTATCAAGGTAAATATCCAGTAAACCTTCAGGAAGATTAACCAGTAACGTTTCTTCATCTTCATCAATCTCAATGATCATATCATCATTAAGCGGAAACATAATCTCCTTATTCTGATAAGAAACCGTTGCCACAAATTGCTGCGGGAATTCATTAACTTCAATAATCTCACCTAATTCTCCATGGGTCTCATCAGATACAATAAATCCTTTAAGGTCATTGTAATGAAAATCATCATCAGAACGGTCGGGCATTTTAGTAAGTGGCAGATAGATTTTTTTCTTTAACAAAGGCTGAGCTTTGTCAATGTGATCGATATCGTCAAAATAGATATTTCCTGTATTGTTATGCTGCAACTTACATACAGACACAAAAAAAGGAACCATTTTGCCATTCATATCTGCAAACACAACATCCAGCTCCAGCAAGCTGGGATCATCATATTCAAAGAAAAGCTGGACCTCCCCTTTTAATCCTTTAGTTTTAGTAATATATCCGATGTAAAATGCCTCTTCGTGTGTCATAACTGATAAAATCAATTGTATTTAAATAAAAATAGCGAAGAACCCTTTCTGAGGAAGGATCCTTCGCTATAATTAAGAATTACAAAATACTATGCTTGTTCTTCTTTGTTTTCTTCTGTTGCAGGAGCTGCTTCTTCAGTTGCCGCTTCAGCTACAGGAGCTTCTTCAGTTTCTTCTTCAACAACCACTTCTTCTTCAACAGGTGCATTTTTGATAGCTAGAGCAGCGCCACGATCAGCGTTTTTCTTAGCTTCAGCAGCAAGAGCCGATTTTCTAACTTCATCTTTAGATTTAGTCAGTCCGTCTTTTTTGCCTTCAATTTTACCGTCTTTAGCTGCTAACCATTCTTCAAACTTAGCATCTGCTTGTTCTGCAGTTAAAGCACCTTTTTTAACACCACCTTCTAAGTGTTTTTTGTATAAAACACCTTTGTAAGAAAGAATAGCGCGACAAGTATCCGTAGGCTCAGCACCTTTGTTAACCCAGTCTAATGTTTTTTCAAAGTTGATTTCGATAGTTGCAGGATTGGTGTTTGGGTTATAAGAACCTAAACGCTCAATGAATTTACCATCTCTTGGAGAGCGTGAATCTGCTACTACTACATGGAAAAAAGGTTTTCCTTTTTTACCGAATCTTTGCAATCTGATTTTAGTTGCCATTTCTTTATAAGTTTATGTATTCAACATAGTTCCCGGAGCTTCATGCTTGCGGGGTTGCAAAAGTAAGTAAAATACTAATGATTAACAAGATGCCTGAATTTTAAATTTTACAGCGACAATATTTCAACGAGTTTTAACCATACTGGTGTTACCTCTTCCGCATCAATATGCTTAATTGCGTGATCAAAAGGCGTAAAAACAATCTCCTTGTTGATCTGGCCTACCATATCTCCTGAACGTCCGTTTAAAAGACCTTCAACTGCCGCAACACCAAAACGGCTGGCCAGTACACGGTCCATACAGCTAGGTTTGCCACCACGCTGGATGTGTCCCAATACAGATACCCTGATATCATAATTTGGAAAACGTCCTTTCAGCACTTCTCCAACATTAAAAGCTCCTCCAATTTCATCCCCCTCAGCAACAATAATGATTTTAGAGGCTTTATCTTTTCTTCCGTATTCTAATCTATCAATCAGTCCCTGTACGCCCATATTAGCCTCAGGGATCATAATCGCTTCTGCACCTACACCAATTCCGCTTCTTAAAGCGATCAGTCCGGAATCCCTTCCCATCACTTCCACAATAAATAACCGGTCATGAGATTCTGCAGTATCTCGTATTTTATCAATCGCATTTACCACCGTATTAATTGCAGTATCATAACCTATTGTAAAATCCGTACCTGCCAGATCATTATCTATTGTTCCAGGCAAGCCAATCACAGGAAAATTAAATTCACTAGTAAATAAGTTGGCCCCGGTAAAAGTACCATCACCGCCAATTACAATCAAAGCATCAATTTCATGCGCAATTAATTGATCATACGCTTTTTTCCGGCCTTCTTTAGTCCGGAATTCATCACTTCTAGCTGTTTTAAGAATTGTTCCGCCACGCTGAATAATATTAGCTACAGACTTACGCTCCATCGTGATAAAATCGCCATGGATCAACCCTTCATATCCTCTAAGTACACCTGAAACATTGAGCTCATAATAAATCCCTGCCCGTACTACCGCCCTAATAGCAGCATTCATTCCTGGGGCATCTCCTCCCGATGTTAATACAGCGATGTTTTTGATCTTATTCATTGTTTTTATTTCTTGGAAGCTTTAAATTTATCTAAACCACTTTGCAGGTAAGCCGCGTATTCCTTTGCATCAAAAATTGCTCCCTGAGGTTTAACCAATGGGATTAGATCAGGTCCGCCAAGCACATAAAAGGGCTGCGAATTTGAATTGTAATTTGTTGCCTGGAAATCACCGTTCCACCTGCCCAGATCATCTGTAGTGGTACGCAATATTTTTGAATAATGAACTTTATCTGCTGGCATTTTTACTGATCGCTCATCTACATAAAGCTGGATCAATATATATTCTTCTTTTATTAAGCGCCCAACTTCAGGATCAATCCAGATCTTATCTTCCATTTTGCGGCAATTAACGCAAGCATGTCCGGTAAAATCGATGAGTATAGGTTTGTTCACTTTTTTCGCATACGCAAGGCCTTCATCAAGATCAAAAAACGCATTAAATCCATGAGGGGGATGCAGTACATCATTATATTTAACCGTTGCAGGAAAATCTGCAGAAACAGCAGATGTGCCTCCGGTATTTCCGCCAAGAATAAAATCTTGTGTATTTAAAGGTGGGGCTATTCCACTTAATATATTTACCGGTGCTCCCCACAATCCAGGCACCAGGTACATGGCAAATGATAAAGAAAAAATAGCAAAAAACAATCTCGGAACAGACACATAAGCCAAATCGCTATCGTGCGAAAACTTGATCTTTCCAAGAATATACATTCCCATAAGCACAAAAATGACGATCCAAAGTACAAGGAAAATTTCTCTGTCAAACCACTCCCAATGCCATACCAGATCAGCTGCGGATAAGAATTTCAAAGCTAAAGCCAGCTCCAGGAAACCCAGGCAAACCTTAACGCTATTTAACCAGCCACCTGATTTAGGCATACTATTTAAAAACCCTGGAAATATAGCAGAAAGCGTGAAAGGAACGGCCAATGCTAAAGCGAAACCGAACATACCTATAGCAGGACCCAGGATATCGCCTTTTGAACTTGCCTGTACCAGCAACGTTCCGATAATTGGCCCCGTACAAGAAAAAGAGACCAGTGCAAGAGAAGCAGCCATAAAGAAAATACCACCTAACCCTTTGCTATCATCCGCCTTTTGATCAATCTTATTTACAAAAGCACTTGGCAGGGTAATCTCAAATGCACCAAAGAAAGAGATTGCAAAAACAACCAGTAAGATAAAAAAGGCAAAATTGAAAGTTCCGCTACTGCTAAGCTCATTAAGTTTTGCCGAACCAAAAAGAAGGGTAATAAGCAACCCAAAGGCTACATATATAATAATAATAGAAAGCCCATAAATACTAGCCTGTCCAATTCCTTTTTTTCTGCTCCCGGCACGTTTCGTGAAATAACTCACCGTAAGCGGTACCATTGGAAAGATACAAGGCATAAAAAAGGCTATAAAACCACCAACAAGTCCTTGTAAAAAGGTTTGCCATAAGGTTTTTTCCTGTTCAGTATCCGCTGATACGTTTATTGGACCAGCCTGCGCCACTGTAGCTGTTAAGGTATCTTTCTTTACGCTATCCTTAACCACAGGATTGGCAGCACTATCAGCCGCAGATCCAATTTCAGTAAATTGAATATCATCTGCAATTGCAGTCGTATCCTGGGTTTGGGTAAAGGCATAGCCAGCAGCCGTCTGTAAAAAGAACAGTGGCAATACCAGGACAAAAATTAAAATTAACTTTTTCATTACATGTGTTTTTATAACAGATTCCGGGGGTAATCCAACCCTGCTCTATCAGGCCGTGAAATTACTTATAATTTCTTATTTAAAAAGTTTTCAGGTCTCCGTTCTCTATTATTTTACGATACAATAGCTATTGCATTAAAAAGCATAAAAAAAGAGCCTTGGTTTACCAAGACTCTTCATTGTATTTTATATTCAGTTATTATTTAACCTGTACAGAGAACTTTATTTCCTCTGGAGGAAGACATCTGGAGTCATCACAAGTCATAAATTCTATTGTTCCGCTAACCGTAGTAACAGGTTTGATCAATTTAATTTTTTGCTGAAAAACAACTTGTTTCTCAAAATATCCAACATTCATATCAAATACTTTTTCAAATTTAGTTACAGGCTTAGGCTCAACCGTTGTCCCAACTTTTGTAAATTCCTTTGAAGGCATAAATTTAATAGTCGTTTTAACCGGCCCACCTGGCTTTACATTTTGAGAATAGATATGCCATCCATCCTGGATCGTTGCTTTCAGGTAAACTATCGCTTCAGTTTTACTAATTTTCTTTTGCGCGTAAGACCAGGTTACAGGCGTTTCAATCTGTGCAGAAGCACCTAGAACAGTAAATAATAACAGTGCAAATACTAATGTTATTTTTTTCATAGTTATAAATTATTTTAGTGTTGTAATTGGCATTGATATTTATGGTTGGCTAAATTCAATCTCTTTAAAATTATACGTCATTAATCCCTTTTTGGTTTCCATACTTAAAAATCCATAGGCACTCACATCTACGATTCTGCCTTCAAATATCTCGCCATTTTGTCTGTAATTGGCTTTAACGTTAAACCGGTAAAGAAATTTAAGGTAATCCTGACGTAAAGTTTTATAGTTCCCAGCCTTAAGTTTTAAATATCCAGCTTCTATATGACTGCAAATTTCTGCTAAAAGCGATATTAAATTAACATGATTGTGTAAAATTTGAGAGAGAGAGGTCGCGCGGCCTTTTAAAACATCTTCAAAAACCTCTTGGTTAACATTAATGCCAATGCCTACCACACAAGCCTTTATCCGGCTTCCTGAAATGATATTCTCAATAAGCATGCCCCCTACTTTTTTGTCATCAAAATAGATATCATTTGGCCATTTAATAGTTAAACCGTCTCCTGTTATCTTTTTCAGAGCCTGCTGTATAGCTACGCTTATCGCCATATTTAGGGTAAATTGTTCAGAAACCGGAAGAAAGGAAGGATGAAGAAGAATACTAAAAGTAAGGTTCTTTCCAGGTTCTGCGTGCCATTTGCTTTCTACCTGCCCGCGGCCTTCAAATTGATTCTCTGCCATAATAACAGTTCCTTCGGGTAATGGCTCGGAATTTGACACCATCCTTTTCAAAAAAGTATTAGTAGAATCAACAGCTAATAATTTGATAAGATTTTGACCAACAAATAGTGTTGAAAAAGTGTTATTTTGCAATAGTTGATTTTATAGTTGTTATTTATCAAAAATAAAACATTTTAATGGTAAAAAAGAAATTAGTAAACCTTTCTACCTACCTTTCAGAGATAGCCGTTCATGGCATGCAGGA